>Ga0302325_10003849_pt1 | contig 35041 bp, 32 predicted proteins | sample Palsa_T0_2_FD_201948 | JGI IMG/M metagenome (GOLD analysis project Ga0302325, IMG submission 201948) | Peat permafrost microbial communities from Stordalen Mire near Abisko, Sweden - Palsa_T0_2 | ecosystem: Environmental > Terrestrial > Soil > Palsa > Peat permafrost | place: Sweden: Abisko...
CTCCTGCGTGCCGTGTCCAGATGCATCGGGACGGGGCGTAACCGAAATGTCGAGTTCTTCTTCGTCGGACAGACCGGGATGAGCGCCGGCTGGGTGAAGTAGGCGGAAGAAGCCTCGCACTCGTTCACGGCTCCGGGGAAAAACGGCGGCGTTTGATTCGCTGGTCCGAAGTTCCAGGCGTTTTTGCGGCTGGATAACTCTCTTGGTGGCGGCCACAGCGGAAAACGGCTAGCGCCAGGCACTAGGGCAGAAGGGTGAAATTGAGCATACTGGTGAGCTTGCACCAGCGCAGTCACCTTCGCGAACCGCACTGGCGCAACAACCGGCTATCGCTTCCTTTTACCGGATGAATCAACGCGGGGCGTCGGAGCGTGCGAAATGGCATCTAGTCGATAGCCGAAATCTTCCATGGTCTTTTCAAGGTTCCCGGAGGACCTGGACAACTTCTCGATCTGCGCTTCAATATCTCGTCGGTTCCCGGGTATGGATGGCGCTATAAACCGCGCCGTCATTGCTGCAAGTACCACGAGGAAAACGTATAGCAGCAGTGTGCGCCATCGCCGGACGCCTAGAAACATGAGGCCCAGAGACTCCGACCGAACGAGGGAATTCAAAATGGCGGGACCCGTATATTTCGTCGTTTCGCTTCTGAGAAAACTTTCGATCTCTCGAACCCTAGATTCGGCATTTATTTCAGTTGCTCCGTATACTCCCTCTAGGACGACGAACACCAAGCAGATCCCCATACAGGCAAAAAGGTACTGCCAAGACGACAGGGTCACCTGACCTGACAAATACCCGACCGACACCGCAGTGAACAAGGTGACGGCCAGGTTCTTGGTCTTATCCTTGAATCCATCCTGCCGCGCAATGACCTCTTGAAGCATTTTCAGTTCGGGCCAGCGCAAGGTCTTCGTCTCTTGTCAAAGGCATACCGCAGAACCTCTTCGTGAATTGGTTGTCATTTCTCGATGGCGCTGTCCCCGATCTTACAGGAACACTCCCCCGTGCAATTGGGGATCCGGTTCATTGTGGTGCGCTGTGGCACGCCGAACGGCTCTGGCTGGGTATGCGTCCGCACGCTCGTTCAGCCCACCACCCGAAACGACGTAGCGGTTCAATCGTATCACGGCTTAGTAGCCGCCGAACTGATATGATCGCCTGCTTCGAGCGGAGCGTCGGCCACTCCGGGAAGCGATGGGCCGTCAGCAGGATATGCCGGATTACGAACGATAAGTCGGTCCGGCAACCGTAATGGAGCGGCTTGGCTGCGGATGCCAAATACCCGCGAAGTTCTACGATATATGCACTCGCCCCCTGTTTGAAGCACTAGCCGGACTTCGATCACCCGCCAAGGCCTCCCCGGATCTTACTGAAAATAGGCTACAACCGTCAACTAACCTGTAGAAACTGCTGGACCGCCGTGGTACTCTCGGACGTGGTCCCTTCGAGCCAAGCAGTGCAAGAACGCAGCACGGTGCAACGCGAATCGAGAAAATCGGTAGCCGTTACGAGCGGAAAAGGGGGTCGGCGCGACGGGCGCAGATCAATCCGCACCGGTCACAGCTAAACATCTTATGATTAATCGGTTGGGCTTTGTTCGTTCGAATTTCCCGCCATCGGAAACCGGGCGCTTGCCGTACCAAGTGTTACGCGATGCAACACAAAATCGAAAATAACGTTGCAGCCGTCAACCCATACGGGCGCCCGGGCTTCTGGCCAAGGGACGGTAGAATGGTAGAATCTCGGAGGTCTTACAGAAACACCGGACACGAAATCCCTCAACATCAAAGACCCGGAAGCTCATCGGCTCGCGGCGGCCCTCGCTCAGGAGACAGGCGAAACCATGACCCGTGTCGTAACCGAAGCTCTCCGGGAGCGCTTTCAGCGCCTGCCAGGTCGCCCCGGCGAGGCTGGCACGGAGGAACTCAGAACCATTGCCAGGCGTGCCGCTGCCCATCTCAAACGCCCATACCTGGACCGTCCGCCCTGGCAGCTATCTTCTTTGGAGAGCCCGAACTGGAACTGCATATCCGGATGATTCATGACGCAGAACGTTGCCGCATCAGCGCTGCCAATTTTGTGGAACTCTCACTGGTGGAGCACGCGCACCTGGCGCGGCAAGCCTTCCTCGATTTCGGCAAAGGCCGCCATCCGGCAAAGTTGAACTTCGGCGATTGTTTCGCCCATGCGCTCGCCAAAGCGACTGGCGAGCCTCTACTCTTTTAGGGAGAAGATTTCAGTAAGATGTCAAAGCGGCAGTGACCACCCACGGACAGTCCGCTGCAAGCTCACTTACTAACTGCATGCCAGACACTCCGGCCATCGCCGTCCACGACCTGCGCAAACTTTACGGCGACAAAGCCGCGGTGGATTCGCTCGACCTGGTAGTGCCGCGCGGCTGCTTCTTCGGATTTCTGGGCCCCAACGGCGCGGGCAAATCCACCACCATCCGCATGCTGACAGGCCTGGTCCCGCCCACCTCCGGCTCCATCGAGCTGCTGGGCATGCGCCTGCCGGATCGCGAACTGGAGATCAAGCAGCGCATCGGACTGGTGCCCGACGAATCGCTGCTTTTCGACCGCTTGACGGGCGCCGAGTTCCTGGAGTTCGTGGGCCGGATGTACGGCCTGCCCCGCCCCGTGGCCGTCGAGCGCGCGCAGTCTCTGCTGGATCTGTTCGAGCTGCGCGAAAGACGCAAACTCATCGCCGAGTATTCCAAGGGCATGCGCAAGCGCCTGGCTATGGCCGCGTCTCTTATCCATCACCCGGACCTGTTCCTGATGGACGAGCCGTTCGAGGGCGTGGATGCCGTAGGCGCCCGCCTGATGAAGGACATCCTGCTCGACCAGGTCCGCCGCGGCGCCACCATCTTCCTCACGTCGCACGTGCTGGAAGTCGTCGAGCGCCTGTGCGACCGCGTCGCCATCATCGATAAAGGCAAGATCGTGCGCGAAGGTTCCATGGACGAGTTGCGCGGCGGAACAGAATCGCTCGAAGATGTTTTCGTCCGCGTGGTGGGAGCCGGGCACGAGTTTCACGAGCTGGAGTGGCTCAAATGATCCGGGCCATCCTGCGCGCGCAATGGCTCAGCATGCGCCTCTTCCGCATGGCGTCCAGCCGGGGAGCCGTCTTTCAGTTGTCGATCTCGGTGCTTTGGTACGGCTTCTGGACCGCGCTCGCGGTGGTCGCCGAGGCACTCGCGGCGGCTCCCGGACTGCGCACGCAGATCGAAAGGTGGCTGCCCCTCGGCCTGTTGGCAGTTTTCGCTTATTGGCAGTTGGCGCCGCTGGCCTCCGCGACTCTGGGCGCGTCGCTCGATCTGCGCAAGCTGCTGGCTTATCCCGTGCCGCGGCGCTCTTTATTTCTGGTTGAGATCCTGCTGCGCATCACCACCTGCGCGGAATTGTTGCTGCTGCTGGCGGGCGCCGGCATCGGTTTGCTGCGCAATCCCGCATTCGGCGGGTGGAGTCTGCTGGCGCGCGTGCCCCTCGCCATGGCGCTTTTCGCCGCGTTCAACTTAATGCTGGCGGCCGGACTGCGCAACCTGATCGAGCGCCTGCTCACGCGCAAAGGCATCCGCGAAGCGCTGGCCCTCCTGATGATGCTTATCGGTGTGCTGCCCCGATTGCTGTTGGTCACCGGCGTCCGCTCGCAAAGGTTCGAGCGTATCTTCCCCACGGCTTCGAACCCGATCTGGCCTTGGGGCGCAGCCGCGCGCTGCATGCTTGCGCCGTCCGCCGGGACGTTCCCCGAGGCCGTTGCCGTGCTTCTGTCGTGGACGTTGGCGGCTTATCTGTTTGGCCGCTGGCAGTTCAACCGCAGCTTGCGATACGATTTTCAGGAAGCCCTGGCTACCGTGGCATCCGCCAAGGGTCGTCCCTTTGCCGAAGGGGTGTACCGCCTGCCGGCGCTGCTGCTGCCCGATCCGCTGTGCGCCATCGTGGAAAAGGAGCTCCGCTCGCTGGTGCGCACGCCGCGCTTCCGGCTGGTGTTCGTGATGGGTTTCTCCTTCGGCCTGGTCGTCTGGCTGCCGATGATGCTGCGCGGGCGCGTGGCGCACTCGGCGGTTTCCGGCAATTTTCTGACGGTGGTCAGCCTGTACGCGTTGTTCCTGCTCGCCCAGGTCACCTACGGCAACGCGTTCGGCTTCGATCGATCCGCCGCGCAGCTCTATTTCTCGGCGCCCGTGGCCATCTCGCGCGCGCTGGGCGGCAAAAACATCGCCGCTGCGATCTTCATCTTCCTGGAGATCGCAGCGGTGGCGGCCGCCTGTTCCTTGCTGCGGCTGGGCGTCTCTGCCGGCCAGATCGCCGAGGCATTTCTAGTTACCGGCATTGCCGCCTTATACCTGCTGGGCATCGGCAATCTGAGCTCGGTGAATTACCCGCATCCCATGAGCGCGCAAAGGGTCTCGGGCGGCGGTGGCGGCGGCCGCGCGCAAGGCGCGCTGTTTCTGCTTTATCCGATTGCGCTGCTGCCGGTCTTTCTGGCCTACCTGGCGCGTTACGCTTTCGACAACCAGACGGTCTTCTATGGAGTCCTGGCATTCGCCGCGGCGCTGGGCGTGGCGGTTTACTGGATGGCCATGGAATCGGCGGTATCGGCGGCGCACAACCGCCGTGAGACAATACTGGCGGAGCTATCGCGCGGCGAGGGTCCGATGGTGGCTGAATGAGCATTCATTTGCAACGTGAGTTAACAACGCTGGAAGGCAAAGCTGCAAACGAGATTAAGGCCCTGAAACCGAGCTGGCGGAGCAACCGCGCCGACAGGATGACGATTCAGCTCTGGTATGATGTTGCCGAGGGCACAGGAGCGCTGCTAAGGCAGCCGTCACGTACCGACCGTGAGAGCGTGGAGTGTGGACCATGACGAACACTCAGCTTTAGCTGGCCATCGGCCTGCCAATGCTGGCCGTTGTTACCAGCTTGGTCATCAGCTTGGTGCAGATCAGTGGAATCCGCGAAGACATCCGCGAGTTGCGCTCGGACATGAAGCTGCTGACTGGGAAGGTATATGGGTTGATGGCCCAAAAATGAGGTTTGCCAAGCCAGCCCGTCACTCGCACCGCAGGGCGACCACCGGATCGACCGCCATGGCCCGCCGTGCGGGGATATAACACGCCGCGAGCGCAATGCCTCCCAGCAGCAGTGCTACGGCCGCAAGCGTCGCCGGATCGGCTGGGCGGACGCCGTACAGCAAGCCGGCCATCAATCGGGTGAGCGCCACGGCCGCCACCAGCCCCCCAGCAAGACCGATCGCGGCCAGCCGCATACCTTGCCGCAAAACGAGTGAGACGATCTCCCGGCGGGACGATCCTAAAGCGACACGAATGCCGAGTTCGCGGGTACGCCGCGTGACCGCATAAGACATGACGCCGTAGATTCCGACCGCGGCCAGCAGCAGGGCGGTCGTCGCGAAGATGATCAGCACCAGCATGGTAAAGCGGCGCTCGGCGAGCGATCCCGAAACGATCTGCTCCATCGTTCGGACCGCGTAGATGGGTTGATCCTGGGTGGGACCGGAGACCTGTGCGCGCACGGCGGAGACCAGGCTCAGCGGCTCGGGCCCGGTGCGCACCAGCAGCGTTAATCCCACCGCACCTACGGACATGAACTTGTCGGGCACTTGCTGCAAAGGGAAGTAAATCTGGTCGCGTATCTTGGCGGTATCGTCGGAATCCAGACCCCATTGCTTCACGTGCCCGACCACGCCGGCGATCCGGACCGGGCCCATCACCATAAGGCTGATCTGCCGGCCGATGGGGTCCTGGCCCGGAAAAACGTGCTTTGCCAGCACGTCGTCGATCGCCACCACCGGGGGAGAAGCCAGGTTGTCCCGTTCCGTGAAAAACCGGCCGCGCCGCAAAGGGATTTGCATAACGCTGGGGTAATCGGGAGTGACGACATAGAACACCGCCGCCGTCGTCCGGTCCTGAGGAGGCTGGGGTCCGGCGCCCGGCCAGAAGGCGATTTCGCTGTCACTCTCGCCAAGAGGAACCAGCGACGTGATGGCCGCCGACCGGACCTCTGGGATCGCCGCCACACGCCCGAGCATTTGCTGGTACGCAAGCCGAATGGCCGGCGCCCTCGCCATCACAGTGGGCGAGAGCGCGACTTGCGTCCTCAGGAGGCTGCGCGTGTTGAACCCCGGATCGACCTGCAAGAGCCGCCAGACGCTCTGCATCATCAGTCCCGCGCCGGCCAGCAAGATAACCGCCAGGCCGATTTCCACGGCTACGAAGACGCTCTCTGCGCGATGCCGTCCGCCTCCCGCGCCGCGCGCGCCTTCCTTCAGGGATTCCTGCGGGTTGGCATTCGCGCCGTGAAAGGCCGGGGCGAGGCCGAAGAGTATGCCGGTAACGATCGAGACCGCCAGCGTGAACAGCAGAACGTACGGGTCGATGCCGATTTCCGTGGAGCGCGGCAGGCTGTTGGGCGCGGCGGCCAGGACCAGGCTAGTCCCCCAGCGGGCGAGCAGCAAGCCGAGCGCGGCGCCGCCCAGGGACAGCAGGACGCTTTCCGTCAACAATTGGCGCACGATGCGTCCGCGTTCGGCGCCCAGCGCGGTGCGAATGGCGAACTCACGCCTTCGAGCCGTGGAGCGCGCCAGCAGCAGATTGGCGACGTTGGCGCAGGCGATGATCAGCACGAAACCGACCGCGCCCACCAGCAGCAGCAGCGTGGATCGAATGTACCCCACCATGTCGTCCTTCATAGGGACGAGCTTGGCCCCAGCCCCCGCATTCGTCTTCGGGTACTGGCGGGCCAGGACGCTACAGATGGACGCAATCTCCGCCTGCGCCGCTTCGATAGTCACGCCCGGTTTGAGGCGGCCAATGACCGCGATTCCCGGCCGCGACTCCCGCGTGCGCAGCTCGACCGAGTTATATTGCTCGATCGGAACGTAGACCTGAGCGCTCTCTGCCAACCGAAGGTCCCGCGGCAAGACGCCAATCACGGCGCAGTTCATGGCGTTCAGGGTCAGGGCCTTGCCCAGGATGTTCGGGTCGGCTGCTAGCCGCACTTTCCAGAACCCGTAGTTGAGCATCACCGCGCAGGCAGCGCCCTGGCGGTCTTCCTGAGGCAGGAAATTGCGTCCCATGAACGGCGTGATGCCAAGGGTAGGGAAAAGGCTCGCCGAGACGTATTCGCCCGCGAGGTGCTCGGGTTCGCCGGTTCCGGTGAAGTTGAAGTCGTCGCTGCGGCCGGCGCCCATGTCGGTGAAGGAGCGGCTTTCGCGGCGCCAATCGAGGAAACTCGGGTACGCGACGGACGCCTGGCTGAACTCCGGGGTCGTCTCGAAAATCCTCATCAGCCGGCCAGGATCGGGATACGCCAGCGGCCGCAGGAGCACGCCGTTCACTACGCTGAAAATGGCCGTATTCGCGCCGATGCCCAGCGCCAGCGCCAGCATCGCAACGGCGGTGAAGCCGGAATTTTTCCGCACCGTCCGAAAACCGTAGCGCAGGTCCTGTCCGAGGCTGGCCATGAATTTGCCACGCCCTTTGCTTACGGCGCCCAAGACGATGGGCGGCGGCGCATTAGTACGCTCGACGGCGCGCAGTTCGCTGGCCAGCAATTCGTGGCCTTCGATCTCGTCGAGCGCTATGCGGCGGGCTTCCGCCTCCGTAGCCCCGCCGCTCTGGAGTTCGCGGTAACGATCCTCGGCGTGCTGGGCCAGTTCCTCGACAATCTCCGCCTCGCGCGCGGGAGCTAGGTTCAAGTCCGCCAGCTGCTTGCGAATTTGTTCATTCCAGTCAGGCATTTTCGACTCCTGTGATACGGCTGATGGCCTCGACGAAGGCCTGCCAGCCCTGCCGCTGGGAGGCCAGGACTTTCCGCCCCTGCGCCGTGATCCGGTAGTAGCGCCGCCGGCGCTGGCCGCTCTTCTCCACCCATCGGCCTTGAATCCAGCCGCGCTTCTCCAGGCGATATAACAGCGGGTATAGCGACGCCGCGTGAAAGCGGAGCGCGCCCTGGGAACGCTGTTCGATCAGCTTGCCGATTTCATAGCCGTGCCGCGGCAAAGTTTCGACCAGCGAGAGCAGCAGCAGCTCGGCGCTGCCTTTCTTCCATTCCCGGTTATCGATAGATTGATCTTCCCTATATATCACTGCCACATATTATCACGATTGCCTGCGTGGCGCACGCACCCTGCGTGCCGTGTCGAGACTCGTCTCGACACATTCTCGCGCCACGTTGACATTCCATAGGAGAGCCATATAGAATCTCTATATGACCAGACCCGCCAAACAAACCAATCTTCTGCAGGGCACGCTGGACCTTTTGATTTTCAAAGCCCTGGCGCTGGGGCAGATGCACGGCCTGGGAATCTCCAATCGCATCGGCCAGATCACCAACGGCACGTTTCAGGTGAAACCAGGATCGCTGTTTCCGGCGCTGCACCGCCTGGAAGAGGCGGGATGGCTGGCTTCCTCCTGGGGAGAATCGGAAAACAACCGGCGCGCCAAGTACTATACGATGACACCCGCTGGCAAGCGCCGGTTTCAGACGGAGACCCGCGAGTGGGAAAAGATCTCGCTAGCCATGGCCGCCGCCTTGCAAGCCAGCTAGAGGATTCAGCGAATGCCTCTGCCAGCGCACCTCTCCAGCTTGTTCCGCAACCTCTTTCGCAAGTCCGGTAAGGAGCGCGAACTGAATGACGAAGTGCACGCTTACGTGCGGGAATTGACCGGTGAGAAGGTGCGATCCGGCATGCACTACGAAGAGGCTAGACGGGCCGCCGCAATCGAACTGGGCGGCGTCGAGCAGGTGAAAGAGGCGGTTCGAGACGTCAGGCGAGGCCACATGCTGGAACAATTGCTGCAAGACATTCGCTACGCCGCGCGCGCGCTGCGCAAAAACCCCGGCTTTACAGCCGTCGCCATGCTGGCGCTGGCGCTGGGGGTAGGCGCCAATACGGCCATGTTTAGCGTGGTATATGGCATCCTGCTGCGCCCGCTCCCCTATCCCGATGCCGACCGCATCGCGGTGGTCTACATGCACTGGCTGCCCTGGGATAATCCGCGCGCCAACATGTCCATGGCCGACTTCCTGGATTGGAAGAGCCAGACCACATCCTTCGAGGAGTCCTCGCTCTACGCTTCCGTGGGGCGCCGCTTCGATCTCACCGGCGCCGGCGATCCCGAACAGGTTTCCGGCGCCTCCGCTACATCCGGTTTCTTCGGTGTACTGCGCGCGCGTCCCATTGTGGGCCGCACATTCCTGGCGGGCGACGATCAGCCTGCCAGCGCCCGGGTAGCGGTGATCGGCGCATCGCTGTGGCAGCGCCGCTTCGCGGGCCGTGCCGACGCGCTGGGGCAGCCCATCATCCTGAATGGAGTTCCCTGCACCGTGGTGGGGGTGATGCCTGAGAGCTTCCACTTCCCTCTCGCCAACAGCGAGGTCTGGACCAATCTGCCGGTGGTCCCGCCTAAGCGCCGCGGACCGTTCTTCTACCGCGCCTTCGGCCGCCTCAAGCCGGGCGTCACCCTGCAACAGGCGCAGGCGGAAGCCAACGCCATCGGCCGGCGCATCGAACAGGCCAACCCTACCGTCTATTCCCATCTGGACCTGCCCGTAATTTCCATGCGCGACGCCATGGTTGGCGATATCGGAACGCCGCTGATCGTGATGCTCTGCGCCGTATGCCTGGTGCTGCTCATCGCGGTGGTCAACGTTGCGAACCTGATGCTGGCGCGCGCCACCGTGCGCGAGCGCGAGATGGCGCTGCGGCTGAGCCTGGGTGCGGGCCGCGGGCGCCTGGTGCGCCAGTTGCTAACCGAAAGTGTGCTGCTCTCCGGTTTGGGCGGCATCGGCGGTCTCGCCCTCGCATACCTGGGAATCGTGTTCTTGCGCGCCGCCAATCCCGGCAACCTGCCCCGCATTACCGATATCCACGTGGATGGCACGGTGCTCGCGTTCCTCCTGCTCATTTCGTTGCTGACCGGAATTCTGTTCGGCCTGGCGCCGGCACTGCAGAGCGCGCGCGCGGACCTCAGTTCTACGCTGAAAGAGGGTGGCCGCGGCACTACGGGCGGGCTCAGGCAACGCACCCGGTCGGTCTTGATTGTTTCCGAGATCGCGCTCTCCCTAATGCTTCTTGTGGGAGCCGGCCTGCTGCTGCGCAGTCTGCTGCGTCTGCAGCGCGTGGATGCCGGTTTTCACGGCGCGCCCGAGCATATTCTTGCCATGACCGTCTCGCCCGCCAACCGGCGCTACGCCGACGAGGCCACCGGCATCGCGTTCTACGGCCGGCTGCTCGACCGCGTACGGCAACTGCCCGGCATCCGGTACGCTTCCCTCTCGGATGGCCTGCCGCCGGACCAGGAAGGCGACGCCGATACATTCGTGATTCAGGACGCCGCGCCCCGCACGAGCGGCAATCCCGTGGTGACGGTGGATACCGTGAGCCCGGATTATTTCCGCACCATGGGGATCGGGCTGGTGCGCGGCCGCGCCTTCGAAGCGCGCGACGGCCGCGAATCTGTGCCGGTGGCAATGGTCAGCGAGAGCTTCGCGCGTCGCTTCCTTCCCGGCGAAGACCCTCTGGGCAAGCGCATCAAGGAGAGCGGTCCGGAGTTGACGTTCCTGCCGTTCCGCGAAATCGTGGGTGTGGTCGCCGACGTCAAATACACCGGGTTGGATGCCAATCGCCAAGCCGCTTACTATCTTCCCTACACGCAGAACTATACGCGCCGCACGTTCCTTGTGGTGAACTCGTCTTCGGATTCAGCGGGGGATGCCGCCAATCTGGCGCCCATGCTGCGCCGCGAAATTCAGGCCGTCGATAAGGATGTGGTGGTCGCCTGGGTCAGCACGCTGCAGCAGGCCATGCGCGATTCGGTGGCGCGCCCGCGCTTCGACGCCATCCTGCTGATGCTCTTCGCGGGCGTGGCGCTGCTCCTGGCGGTCATCGGAATCTACGGCGTGATTGCTTACGCAGTGGCCCAGCGCACGCACGAAATCGGTGTTCGCATGGCTCTGGGCGCGTGCCGCGCGGACGTCTTGCACCTGGTGCTGCGGCAGGGTGCGCGGCTCGCTGCGATGGGGATTGCGGTGGGATTGGGCGGCGCCTTCATGTTCACGCGCCTGATGCGAACGTTATTGTTCGACACTTCCGTGCAGGATACTTTTACTTTTGCCGCGGCCGCCGTGGGGTTATTTGCGGTGGCGCTGCTCGCCAGTATCATTCCGGCGCATCGCGCCACGCGAATCGATCCGCTGAGCGCGTTGCGAAATTAAGCGATCAGCCGCTACACCTGGAGGATCCAATGACGAACCACGCTGCGCCGGGTTAAAGGTGCGGCTACGGCTTAAGGCATTCCCACATTCTCTATAAGCCGCACCACCCGGAGCCTTCTGTTACAATACATACCAACAATGCCTGACAAGAGGGAAATTGATAATTTCTATCCCTCCCATTCATGTTTTGTTTGGACGCAGAGGCGCGCCGGGTGGCGGGAGCGAGGGGTGGGCTAGCGCATGGACTTCGACCAACTGCACACGTTCCTCGAAATCGTCAGGCTGAAAAGCTTCTCGAAAGCCGCCCAGACGTGCTACCGCACGCAGCCGGCCATCAGCGCGCAAGTACGCCAGCTCGAGCAGGAGCTGAACACCGCGCTTTTCGAGCGCTTCGGCAGCCGCATTTCCCTGACCACCGCCGGCAAGATCTTCGCCGATTATGCCGCCCAAATGCTGGACCAGCGCCGCCAGGCGCAGGACGCCATCAACGAGCTGGAGCGCAACCCGCGCGGCGAGCTGGTGATCGCCGCCAACGAGGCGACCTGCATCTACGTGCTGCCGCAGGTGTTCTCCGAATACCAGAGCCAGTTCCCCGCGGTGCAGCTTCAGGTGAACCGTTCCTATGGCGGGCGGGTGGTGGATGCGGTGATGGAGAATATCGCCGACTTCGGCCTCACGCAATTGCCGGTCGAGGAGCGGCGCCTGCAAGTGGCGGACATCTACAGGGACGAAATCCGTTTGATCGTGCCGGCGCGCCATCCCTTCGCCGACCGCAAGAGCGTGCAGGCGTCGGACCTGCCGCAGATCCAATTGTTGCTGCCCAAATCCGGAACCACGCGCGCGCGGCTCAACTCCTGGTTCGAGCTGGTGGAAGACGACCTGCATGTCTCGATGGAGCTGGATTCCACCGAGATGATGAAACGCTTCGTGATGGCCGGCCTGGGCGCATCGTTCCTGGCGGTTTCCAATTGCCGCGAGGAAGTGGCGGCGGGAAAACTGCGCGCCATCTCGCTGGCGCCCGAGCCGATGATGCGGCGGTTGGGCTTGATTTACCGCAAAGACAAAGCGCTCTCCAAGGCCGCGCTGGGCTTCATTCAAGTGGTGCTGGACAACTTGGGCGATCGGCAACCGGCGTGCGACAAGCGCCCGAAGGTGATGGTGGGATGAGATGAATTGCCGGCGGTGCGGAAAGCAATTCGACGCGGCGGAGGGGCTGATTTGCCCCTATTGCGGCGCGGCGCACGCGGCGGCCAAATCGGGCGTGATGAAGAGTTCCACGATCCTGATCTCGGCGGGTGAGACGGATGCCGTCTACCGGTCGGTGAAGGAAGTGCCGGCGCCGTTGCGCCGCAAGCTGCTGAAATCCACCAACGGGCTGAACGCCGCGACCATCCTGATCGCCGACCGCAGGGGCCGGGAAGAGATCGCGCGCGCGATACGAAACCTGCCATCCAGCTTGCAGCGCCGCTTCATGAAACCGTTGCGCGAGGAACCGGAGGGTGTGCGCGCCTGGCTGTTGCGGCCCACGGTGAAAGCGGCCATCGCCTGGCTGCTGGGTGCGGGCAGCGCGCTGGCAATCTGGTTCCTGTTCACGCATAAGTGGTCCTGACCGCGAGGTGTTTGAGATGGATCGACGCAGCTTTTTGGAAAAGGCAGCCGGCACCGCCGCTGCATTCACTATTCTTCCCCGCCATGTGCTGGGCGGACCGCAGTTCGTGGCTCCCAGCGACAAGCTCAATGTGGCCTATATCGGCTGTGGAACGCAGGGGCTTCGCGAACTGATAGAGCTGCTGCCCAGCAGTGATATACAGGTGGTCGCCGTCTGCGACCCGAACAAAGACAGCAGCGATTACGTGGACTGGTCGAAGAACGGGCTGCCTAACGGAATCCGCAAGTTCCTCGACAAACCCGACTGGCGCGCAGGCGTGGACGGCATCCCGGGCGGCCGCGAAGTAGGCCGCGAGATCGTGGAAACGTATTATGCGAGCAAGCGGCCCGCGGGCAATTTCAAAGGCTGCGCTTCGTACGGCGACTTCCGCGAGCTGCTCGAAAACCAGAAGGGTCTGGACGGGGTCAAGATCATGACCCCGGATCATCTGCATGCCACCATTTCGATTGCCGCCATGAAAAAGGGCAAGCATGTGGTGATGCATAAACCCATTGCCAACCGGGTGTACGAGGCCCGCCAGGTGATCGAGACGGCGCGCGCCAGCAAGGTCGCGACGCACTTCATTCCCTGGGACACGCACGGTTCGATGGACCTGGTAATGGCGTGGATCAAGGATGGCGCGATCGGCACGTTGCGCGAAGTCCATAACTGGTCGAACCGGCCGGTCTGGCCGCAGTACCTGACGCTGCCGGCCGATCAGCCGCCCGTGCCGGCGGGCTTCGATTGGGACTTGTGGCTGGGTCCGGCGGCCGACCGGCCCTATCATCCGAACTACACGCACAACGTGTTTCGCGGCTGGTACGATTTCGGCGGCGGCTCCATTGCGGACATGGGTCACTACAGCCTGTGGGTGGTCTTCCGGACATTGAAGCTGGGCGCTCCGGTGAGCGTGGAAGCGCGGCCCAGCGCGGCGTGCGCCATCGCCGATCATGTCAGCCGCAAGATCCGGAACGACTATTCATTCCCGCTGGCATCCACCATCCGCTTCAAGTTTGCGGCCCGCGAAGACATGGGGCCGCTGGATCTTTACTGGTACGACGGCGGCATGCGGCCACCCACTCCCGAGGAATTGGAGGCGGATAACAAGGAACTGGACGCCGAGGGAATGATGTTTGTGGGCGACAAGGGAAAGATCCTGACCGGCTTCCTGATTGAGGATCCGCGGATTATTCCGGAGAAGAAGATGCGCGAGTATCAGGGGCCGAAACCGCCCTTCCAACACGTGGAGAGGGACCCTCTCAGGGGTCCCACGGAATGGGTGGCGGCCTGCCGCGGCGGCGCGCGTTCGTCGGCGGACTTCATGTATGCCGGGCCGATTGCGGAGGCGTTCAATCTGGCTGCCGTCGCCTTGCGGGCAGGCCGGCGGCTCGACTGGGATGCCGCCTCTATGAAGGTCACGAATGTTCCGGACGCCAACCAATACCTGGTCCGCGAATGCCGCAAAGGCTGGGAGCTGTAGCTCTTTGTGCTACCGCCCCCCGGCGCTCCCCAAGTAATTCCCGTACCCAACAATTACCGTGGAAGCCACCAGCACAAACAGGCTGAGCGCGACTAGCGACTTGGTGCGCCTGCCGACGCCCTTCCACTCATGTAGCGCGATGCCCCACAGCGTACTGAAGATGATGATGCTGGCCATGTGCAGCGTCCAACTGGAGAACTTGAAAGCGCCCATCTGCGTTTCGCCCATGGTGTAGAAGAAGAACTGCATGTACCAGGTGGTGCCGGCGATGGCGCAGAAACAATAGTTGGCCAGCATGGGAGCTCTTTCGGACGCCACCCGCGCCGGAGCCAGCGCTACGGCCATCTCCTCGCCCGGAGCGTCGATGGCGGACTCTAAGATAGGCTCCATCGCGCGTGCCGGGATCTGGCCGCGCACCTTGGAGCTGAAGTACTGATAGCCGGTCCGGTTCTGAACGTTGAGGATCATGCACCAGACGAAGTTGGTAGTGAAGCCTCCCACCAGAACCACGACCAGCACCGGAAGACCTTGCCACAAGACCGGCGTTCCGTGGCGCAGCGTAATTTGCTTGATGGGATCGCCGGCTGCCAGTCCGTATGCGAAGCAGGCGCTCATGATCCCGCAGAAGGTGGCCACCAGCAAGCCGCGCTTCAGGCTGAACTCGCTGATAGATGCGCGCTTCTGCTCTTCGGACAACTCCCGCTCTTTGGAAATTCCCGCGGCCCCGGCGAACGCAATACCGGCCAGGCAGCAGGCCACACCGCACAGGATCACCAGGCCGGAGTGTGTGCCCAGCACCTGTTTCGAAAACTCGCCGCGAAAAATCGGGGGCAATAGCGTACCGAACGCCGCCGTATACCCCAGCGCAACCGCCATGCCGAGCGAAAGGCCCAGATATCGCATGGTCAAGCCGAATGTAAGGCCGCCGGTCCCCCACAGCACGCCAAACAGGTAGGCCCAGAACAGGGCGCTTCCGGGAGTCTCATGCAGGACGGCGAACAAATCCCGGGTCATGGTGAGCGCCAGCAACCATGGCATGATGATCCAACTGAAGATTCCGCCGGCCAGCCAGTAGGTCTCCCAAGCCCACTGTTTCACGCCTCGATAGCCGAGGTAAAAGCTGGCGGAGGACAGACCTCCGAGCCAGTGGAGGAAGACGCCCAGCATGGGATTTGCGGTCATGGGTTGAGTCAGTGTTCCGTTCGTTTCCAGATGCCGCCGAATCGCACGTTCATGCCGCCGCACTTACTATTGTCACTGGCGCACGATTCGGTGCTGCCATCGAAGAAGTGCAAACGATTTCCCGCCGGCGCGGCTGCACCGGCGAAGCTGCCTAAATGCACGACATCGTTTGCGCTATGCCAGGACGCCGCGCCCTTCAGCTCCAATTGGCCCGGAGTATTCGACAGCCGAATCGTGACGCGATCCTCGCCGCCTGTCCAGGTTCCGGCCCAGGCACTCAGCGGAGGCTGCGCATCGAAGCCGATCGGACGAATGTCCGTGGATCCGAGGATCGGATCGCCCGGTGGCAGGGTAACGGGCAGACAGTTCTTACCGGACGAGCAGCCGAGGTATGCAGCCGCCGCTTGCGCGGTTGCCACTTCCGCCAACTTCTGGTCCGTTGCGAGGGCGTCAAGCCGGCACTGAATCGGCGGGTGGCCTTGCGCGTCGGCCGATGAAATCGCGGCGATCCGAACGGTTACCGCCAATAGCAGAGCCATGCTTCTCCGTTCCACAGCTACAAGAGTAGCATTGGGGACGGCGCGAGACCGGGTTGTACAATGAGGGTGCATGGATCAGCGCCGCATGTGCCCGAATTGCCGGGCCTTCATCACCAGTCACGACAAGGTTTGCCCTTATTGCAACGAGCGTGTGGGGCCGCGCGCGGTGGAGCGGCGGGATCCGGGGGCCATTTTGGGCGGCTTCATTCCGCACGCCCGGTTCGTGACGATGATCATCCTCACGATCAACGTGGGCCTGTATCTGGCGACGGTGGTATTCAGCCAGCGGAACGGACAGGGCAGCTTTATGAGCGTGGACGGGCAGACGCTATTCGCTTTCGGGGCCAAGCTGCGGGCCGCTATTATCGGTTATGGCCAGTGGTGGCGGCTGGTAACGGCCGGCTTTCTGCACGGCGGGTTGCTGCACATCGGCATGAATTCGTGGGTGCTGTTCGATCTGGGCGCGCAAGTGGAGGATGTCTATGGCGGCAGCCGGCTGATCGTGATCTATTTCATGGCCACCGTGAGCGGGTTTCTGCTGAGCACCTTCTGGACGGCTGCGCTGTCGGTGGGCGCCTCGGCGGGGATTATGGGCTTCATCGGCGCAATGATCGCGCTGGGCGTGCGGAACCGGCATACGTCGGCTGGCGCGGCGATCCACGGCATGTATATCCGCTGGGCGGTTTACATGTTGATTTTCGGCTTGCTGCCCGGATTGAATATCGATAACGCGGCGCATATCGGCGGGCTGGCAGCCGGATTCGGCATCGCCTATGTGGCCGGTACGCCGCGCGTCGAAACGGCGGTGAGCGAGCGTCTGTGGCGCGGGGCGGCGGGGGCTTGCGTGGTGATCACGGCGGTTTGTTTTCTAAAGATGTACTTGTGGTTTTCCACGGCTGCGCAATAGAATGGAGTAAATGCGACTCCGATTTGCCCTGCCGGCCCTGATGATCGGCGCGGGATTGTTGCTGCCCGTGCAGACGCCGGCCTTGGCTAAAACTTACAAAGCGCACAAGTTTAAGAAGTTTAAGGGCCGAAAGTCAAAGGTCAAAAAGACCAGGACGCGCAAGTCCGTGCATCCTAAGTTCGTCAAGCCCCACTAGGCAGTCACGAGGCCGCCACTCGGCCGAAGGGAGACCGCCCTCCCTTAGAACACTACTACGGCGCGGCCCAGAATTTCGCCGCGGCGCATGGCTTCGAACAGTTCGGGCGCGCGATCGAGCGCGTGCGTTTCGAAGTGGGCGAGACCTACGCCAGATTGAGCCAGGCGGAAGACTTCGTCCAGATCGCCGCGGGTGCCCAAATAACTGCCCCGGATTGAAATACCTTTCAGCACCGTATCCACGATCGGCAATTCATACTGATTGGTCGACAGGCCGGACGCGATCAGCGTGCCGGTGCGTTTGAGCGAACGGAAAGCCTGTTGAATGGCCACGGGCGAGCCTGTCAGGACGATGGCCGCGTCGGCGCCTCCCCACTGTTTCTGTAGCGTGCGTGCGGCATTTTCGGCCGGCAGCGCCAGATCCGCGCCGAGCGACCGCGCCATTTCCAGCTTGCTTTCGGAGACGTCCACGGCGGCCACGCGCAAGCCCAGATGGCGCGCGTACTGTACGGCGAGGTGGCCCAATCCGCCCATGCCGAATAGCGCGACGGACTGGCCCGGCCGCAGCCCGGCTTCGCGTAGCGCGCCGTAAGCGGTCCAGCCGGCGCAACACAGCGGAGCGGCGGCGGCGGCCGGGAGCGTGTCCGGCACGCGGACCAGGAACGGCGCCGGCACCACGGCGTAACCAGTTAGCGCGCCGTGTACCGTATAGCCGAAATTGAGCTGGCGTCCGCAGAAGCGCTGGCGGCCGGTGAGGCACAATTCGCAAGCGCCGCAGGTGGAGGCCAGGAAAGTAATGCCGGCCCGATCGCCGACCGCTAAGCCGGCTGCGTCCGCGCCGGCGCCCAGCGCTTCCACGCGGCCGATCCCTTCGTGCCCCAGGATGAGCGGTACCAGCGGCAGTTTCTCCAGCGACGCCACGAACAAGTCGGAATGGCAAAGTCCGCAGGCTTCCATTCTGACGAGTACCTCGCCGGTGCCCGGTTCGGCGACCGGCACAGAGGTTACGGTAACGGTTCCGCGCGGCGAGGTGAGGACGGCGGCCGCGGTATGCAAGGGAGTCACGACGCGACGGCGACCTGGGCCACGGGCAGCCCGGCGGCTGACCAGGCGTCGAAGCCTCCGGTCACATTTACGACGCGCTGGAATCCGGCGCGGCGCAGAAGGCTGGCGGCGATGGCGCTGCGATAACCGCCCTTGCAGTGGACGGCAACGGGGCGGTCCGGGTCCAACTGTGCCCCCGAGATGGCCGTGGCAAGCTGGTTTAGCGGCAACAGCAGGGCACCTTCGATGTGCCCTTCCTCCCATTCGGCCTCACGCCGCACGTCGGCGATCTGCAAGGCGGCTTCGCCGCGCTGGAGGCGATCGAGTTCTCGCACGGTTATATGCGTTAGCCGTTCGACAGGTTGGTTGGCGCGCTGCCACACCTCGAAGCCGCCAGCCAGATACCCAGCGGCGCGCTCGATGCCCACGCGTGCCAGGCGCATCCGCGATTCCGCAGCGCCGTCCGCGCTGTCAGCTATCAGCAGCAGATCGGTCTCAAGCCCGAGCAGAGCGCCGGCCCACGACGCAAACTGGCCGGAGAGGGGAATGTTCACCGACCCGGGAATGTATCCGGCCGCGAATTGGGCGTCCGGCCGCGTATCGAGCACCACAGCGCCGGATCGTTGCAGGCGCAAGAGCTCAGCGGGCGCGAGTTCCAATAAGGGCGGCAACTCGGCTAAAGCGCCAGCGCCGGTGCGGTTGATTTCGGCATCGCGCGCGAAATAGGCCGGCCGTTCGGGAAGCGCATCGGTGAGCATGTGGACGAAGTCGTCCCGGCTGGCGGCCTGCAAAGCGTAGTTCTTGATGCGCTGCTCACCGATGGTGGAAGAGCGCTCGCTGCTCATCTGGCGTCCGCACAGGGACCCCGCGCCGTGGGCCGGGTAGACGCGCAGATCGTCCGGCAGGCTCAGCAGCTTCCGATGTAGGCTGTCGTAAAGCAATCCGGCGAGTTGCTGCGGGGTGTGGCCGGGTGAGAGATCCGGACGGCCCACATCGCCGATAAACAGGGTGTCGCCGGTGAGCACGGCGAAGGGTTCGGGCGAACGATCCAGGTCCGAGACAAGGACACAAACGCTCTCCAGAGTATGGCCCGGCGTCTCGAGAAACCGGAGGCGGCACTGGCCGAAAGCGACCTCGTCGCCCTGGCAGACCGCTACGTGCGGGAACCGCGCGCCAGCCCGCGCGCCAACGTAGATTTTGGCGCCGGTGCGGGCGGCCAATTCGCGGTGGCCGGAAACGAAATCGGCATGCAGATGGGTTTCGATTACATGCTCGATGCGCAGGCCGTTCCGGCGCGCGGCTTCCAGGTAGATTTCGACGTCACGCTGCGGGTCGACGACCGCCGCTATGCCTTCGGAGCCAACCATATACGAGGCATGCGCCAGGCACCCGAGATAGAACTGTTCAAAGTACATCGTTCCCGATTATAACCGAAGCGGGGTGGCGTGCGGCACAAGATGGGCTGGTGGCGCACACAGTCAAGTAGTCCGATGGTCTATGGACATATTTTCATATAACGTATGCAACTATATTTGTAATCAATAGTTTAGTTAGTCCTGTATCTCTAGCCGTAATGCTTTTGTGGCTTGACATGAGGGCCTGGAATGGCCTAAACTCGACAAGATTGACGGCAGGAGCTCTCGAATGCACCCATGCTCAGTTGACACATCCACTGAAACCAGCGCCGCGGACCCAGCGCGAATTCCGACGACGCTTTTGGAAGCAGTCCGCTTCTACAGCGACGCGGATGTCGCCACGCGAACCCTGGCGGCGGCCCGCTGGGGAGAGAGCGCCGAATGCCTGCACTGCCACTCCAGGGAGCGGCACTTTTATATATCCACGCGCCGCATCTGGAAGTGCCGGAGCTGCCGGAAGCAGTTTTCCCCTAAGGCCGGTACGATCTTCGAGGATTCGCCGATCGGGCTGGACCGGTGGCTGATTGCCGTTTGGGTGGTGGCCAACACCGAAGAGCGCATCAGCTCATACAAGGTGCACCGGTTGCTCGGTGTCACCCAGACCACTGCGCAGTTCATGCTGCGCCGCATTCGGCTGGCTATTCAGGCCCGCAAGGCCACGAGCGCGCCATGAAGAAGCCGAAGGAAACCCAGCCGGAAGAACCGAATCCAGAGAAGTACGCCAGATTTATCCGGCTGCTGACCGACATCGCGGCAGTGCCCAAAGCCGCGATTTACGAACTGGATCCGCGGCTGCGGCCGAAGCCCAGGCCCATTAGGGGCGAGGGGAGTAACGAGAAATAGGCCGACATTTACTCCAGCCGGAATGCCACCACCGAATCGCCCATCTTGCTCTTCATTTTTCCATGCCCGCCCGCGCAGATCACGATGTATTGCCTGCCTTCCCACTGATACGTCATAGGCGTCGATTGCGCGCTGGCCGGCAACTCCACGGTCCACACTTCCTGGCCGGTATCGGCGTCGAAGGCACGCAGATGGGGATCGAGCGCGGCGGCGGTGAAGACCAACCCTCCAGCCGTAGCCATCGGCCCGCCAAAGCTGATCGATCCAGCCGGCGCGCCCTCGCCCATGCTGCCCAGGGGCGCCTCCCAGCGCAGCTTGCCGGTCTTTAGATCGAACGCCACCAGCGCACCCCAAGGTGGCGCGTTACAAGGCAATCCGGACGGCGACACCAGCCAGTCGCGGTGCATCCCGTAAGGCGTCCCCCTTTGCGGCGCGAATTCGCCGCGCCACTTCATTTCCTCGATCTTGTCGCGGGCGGCCAACATGTCCGCGCGCGGGATCAGTTGGGCTACCGCAGCCACGCGATTGGTGTTCGCGAGCAGAATGTTGCGCACCGGGTCCCAGGCGGCGCCGCCCCAGTTCACACCGCCCACGTTGCCCGGAAATGCAATCGTACCTTTGAAGGTGGGCGGCGTAAACGGCCCGTCATTGCGATAGGATTCGATCTTCTCCTGGCACCATTTGCGCATTTCAGGCGTCGGCCCCCAGACGTCCGCCGCCGTCAGTTTCTGTGGAACCATGGCGCTCCATGCCGGGATCGGCTGGCTGGGCGACGCGTCCTCGCCCGGTATGTCGCTCTTCGGCACGGCGCGCTCCTCGACCGTCGAGAGCGGCTTGCCGGTGTCGCGATCGAGCACGAAGACGTTACCCATCTTGGTGGTCACCGCCACGGCAGCCTTGCCGCGAAACTCAATCAGCGTGGGCTCGGACGCCACGTCGAAGTCCCAAAGATCGTGATGCACCACCTGAAAGCCCCAAACAAACTCGCCCGTGGATGCTTTCAGGGCAACGACGGAATTTGCCCAGCGATTGTCGCCCGGGCGCTCGCCGCCGTAATAATCGGGGCTGGCGCTGCCTGTGGGAACGAACACCAGGCCGCGCTTTTCATCGGCCGCGATGGTGGACCAGGCGTTGGCCGCGCCGGTCCGCACCTTCTGCTGGCTGGCCCACGGGACGGGGTCCCAGGTCCAGAGCAGCTTGCCTGAGCGCGTGTCATACCCACGCACCACGCCGCGCTCCAGGTTTACGGCCACATTGTCTCCGATGGAAGAGCCCGTGATCACGACGTCGCCCACTACCGTGGGGGCCGATGTCACCTCGTAATTGCCGCGGTATAGTTTCTGGAAATCGACACCCTGGGTGAGATCGACCTGCCCGGCCTCGCCGAAATCGGCGCACAGCTTGCCGGTAAGGCCATCGATCGCCAGCAAACGTGCGTCGATGGTGCCTTCGAAGATCCGCAGATGGCAGGGCGCGTCTTTGGCGCCGCGCGCATCCGTCCAAGCCGCCACGCCGCGCGAGGTGACTTCGGAATAGTTATGCGTGCGCAGCACGTTCGGATCGAACTTCCACTTCTCGGCGCCGGTGGCCGGGTCCAGCGCGATCACCTGGTTGTAAGGCGTGCTGAAGTACAGCGCGCCATTCACCAGAATGGCGGTGGCTTCGAATGCCGCCTTCTGGTTCAAGAGCGTCTCCGGCTGCAGCGCGCCGGTGTGATAAGTCCAGGCGACCTTCAGCTTCGCGACATTGCCGCGTGTGACTTGCTTGAGCGGCGAATAACGCGTGCCGCCGGGATCGCGGCCGTAAGCGGACCAGCCGTCGTCGGCGGCAGGCAGACTCGCCGCAAAGAGCAACGCAAGGGCGATATAACGCATATCCGATTGTGGCCCGTCTTGGGCGAAAAGCCAACAGCACCGGGACCGGCAGGCCTATTCGCGGGACGAAGCGGCCCGGAACCGACGGGTCCAGGTAAGCTCGGTGCCATCCTTGAGGATGGTCCGGCGTTTGCCATGAAACCAGGGCTGCATCTCTTTTACGCTGTCCAGGTTGATCAGCGCGAAGCGGCTGATGCGCGCAAACTGATCCGCATCGAACTGCCGCGCCAAGCCATCCAGAGTGCCGCGAATCGTGTAAGTCTCCCGGCCCGCAGAGGCCGTCAGGGAAAAACAGAGCCGGGTGCCTCATGTAAACTTTCCGGGGGGCTGCGTCGCCACTTGCAGTAACCCGCTAGGCGGCCTCCGATTCCGCACGGGACGAGTCCGGATTGGGATTTTGGGGCGGATCGGGCGCGATATCCCCGTTTTTGGTGGCGCCCGGCTCGGGGAATTGGCTTCGTTTCGCTTTCTCCGTTTTTGGGTTCTCCGCGGGGCTATCCGCTTGGCGCGGCTCAGTTTCGGCGGCTTCGACGCCTTCTGCATGTTCAGCATGGGGCGGGGCGGGGGCTTCGCCTTCGGCCAGCCGGGCGCGGCGCTCATTCTGGAGCATGGACAGGTCGCGAAGGGCGCGGGAGAACTCGCGCTGCAGAGAGCCCTCGTAGCGCATGAGCTTGGAGAAGGAGTTGTAGTATGCGGAGTCGCCGTGGAAGGCCCAGGCCAAGGGGTTGGAGCGGCCCGCCTTGTTGAACTGATCCGGCATGGGGTTGGTTTCGGCCTGATAGTGGAACAGGCCGGCATCCATGTAGCGGACGGAGCGCATTTTGAATTCAGCGGCGACCAGGCGTTCGACCAAGGCGTCTTCGACCTCGTCGAAGGGTTGGAAACGGGCGCGGAACTGGTCTAGGAGCTGGAAGAACTCTTGGGGATTGGCATCGGGCGGGAGGAACTTGCCGGAGGTCATGCCGTGGACCAGGCTGTTGCGGCTGGAGATAGCTTTGCCGTGGGGGGTGCGGGGTCCGGTGCTTTTCTTCGCGTTTTCACGATTGGCGTTGGTTTGTGCAGTGGTGGCCATAACAAAGGGTCCTTTGTGTAACATTTCGTGACATGCCGTAGCGTGCTTTATCTGTAGCGTGCCGTGCGGCGGCGTGGCGCAGGCGATCATTGTTTGTCGTCTGCCCCACGGCTCGAACGCGGCAGGCCACCAACGACGATGGCCTGCCCCACGGCTAAATCCGCTGGCCAGCCGCTAACGATGAAACGCTGCGCGGCGCCCTCTCTGATTTAACGATTGCATGGGTAATGCGGTAGGAGGGGGGCCCTAGGCCGGAACGTATTGAATTCATGGGGCAGATATTTTTTCAAAATGTGTCACTGTTTAACGGCTAAAGCTCGAACGAGGCGCTCGATTCATACCTTTGGGGCAGGACCGGGCGGTTTGGGTGGCATATCCGAAGCGCAAAGCGATCGTGCTGTTTGCGCTGGCCGCCGGCAGGATCCACGCGGGCGAAGCTTCGGCGAGATCCAGCGCTGCGATCAACGCGTTTCTCAACCGGCCGATTCCGGCTTGGCTGAGGTGTCCGACTTAACGGGCCAGCAAGGTCTTTGGCAAGCTTATCAGTTCGTCACAGTGGATGCTCGAATCCGATTTGAGGCCTTCATTTGCGCCCACTGCGACCTGGGTCTCAAGGCCATCGTGCCGCGAAAAAACGGCTGCACAGATAACCGTTGAGAATTTCGTCGCGATGAGCGCGTGACGGCTCACGATGGCGAACGCTCTTTGGCGCTTAGGATCGTTTCTCCCGGACTTGCCGACGAGATAGATCTCGCCGCGGTTCATGGACGCGCTGATAGCCGAGCACGTCCAGCGCTTCCGCGTTCAAACGTTGGGCGTTGCGGTTGATAATCTCGATGTCGCGAGCCTCGCGTTGGGCCTTCTCGAGGCAGGCCAGATAGGCGCGAGACGCACACTCCATAAAGGCCGAGCGGGTTTGCGTCCACCCTATCGATGTTTGCGAGCAGGTCCGCCGGAAGTGTGACCGATGTCTTAACTTTCACAAGACAAATATGCTACCAAAATGCTCCCAGCGGGAGCACGCCCAGCCCGCAGCCGCGATTGGCAGGCAAGAAGGGACAGGCCAGGAGCCCGTCCCACCTGTTTGACCAGAATCTGCTCGCCTTCCTTCAGCTCGTCGCGCACTTCTCGCACGCGGTTCCCGGCGATCCACCGCGGTGATGTCGCCCATGATTAGTAGAGTCGATTGGCTGCGTCCTATCGGCCGCGACAGCAGGCCTGTCTCGATGGTAACCTCCCAAAGTCACCGGCCGCGCGGTCTTTGAGCCATCCCGGCTTGACGTTGAGCACTCATATACGAGCGCAATACCTGGTTCATTCGCGTCTGGTAGCGGTTTCCGGTCGATCTGAAAAAAGCGAGCACATCGGCATCGATCCGCAGGGTGATCTGCCGCTTGTTCTCTTCGGGAATAAGACCCACGCGCTCCCAGGCAACGCCATGCGTGGCGGGTATGTCCGTGAAGTCGATATCCTCGTCAGCCAGTCGGGCCAGGCGCGCCTTCGCTTTCCTCGTCATTGTGGGCGGACGCTTGGGATCCAAGGTAAATTTAACCGTTCCAGTAGTCTTCGCGCTCATGTCGTTGTGCCTTTCTTGCGGAGATGAGCCGGACCGTTTCGCCGCGCAGCGCATAGACCACGGCGATCTCAAAGCCCTCGACCAGACCGATAGTGATCCAGCGGGGCTCCCCGTACGGTGCCCGGTTGTCGGCCCATTCCAACCGCCTCGGGTCGAGGAAAACGCGCGCCGCAAACCGGAACGAAACGGCGTGCTTGCGTGCGTTCCGCGCGGCCTTCTGCTCGTCCCACTCAAACTCCATTCCGCAGCGCCTAGTATAGCAAATCCGTAGCTACGATTGGCACTACGAACCTCGAAGCCTGTCGCGGCCGGCTACCGTGGCCTCACTCATGGACTCGATCTGCCCGCGAATCCAGCGCCCGCGCGGCGGCGCCTTCCGGAACATGGAATGAAGCTGCCGCCAAGTCCTCAGCTTCACCTTCTGGGGTTTGCGTTCGTCGCCATTCAGATATTCCAGGTGCGCATGCATCTGCCCCGGCGAAAAATCGCCGTTCACCTTGCTTCCCACAAGGACAGCGACCCTGTCGCCATCGATCCAGACGTCGGGAACGCTGTCGTATGTTTTGTGCACGTCCGAGAGAACATGCAGATCGACTTGCAGTTAGAAATGCCCAAAAGCACGCGGCACCGCTTATTCTTGGCGCGTCCAGTTCGCCTCCCGTGCATCTGGAATGCCCATTTCAACAAGAAAGGCGCGGCACACCCCTCGGCGCCGAGGGATAAGGTGTTGACCAGCCCTTCGTGAGGTTGTTCTCAAGCTGCCGCTGGCGACCGCCGGCGTCCATGATCGGGCAGCGATGGCTGTCGAAAACGTTATGGTGCAGTTCCATCCAGCTATCCTCCGCGCCCGTTTGCCACTTGGTTTTCGCGGTTGCGATTAGGAATTTCAGCAATTTGCGCTATTATGCTCTGTGATGGGGCTAACGGTTCGCGACCTCGTGCAACGGTTTGATAGTGGCGACATAAGGCTGCCGCTAATGCAACGGGATTATGTGTGGAAGCCGAAGAAAGTTACGAAGCTTCTTGATTCGCTCTACCAGCACTGGCCAATTGTCCTTTTATGTCTGGCAGACGGACAGCGATCACCCTTCGAGGGCGCGGGTTGGCACTCCGTCGAAGAGACCCCTCGACGGCTTCTGCGGCTTCCTTTTGGATGGACAGCAAAGGTTGACCAGCCTTTCGCTTGCAATCCAAGGCGAAGCCGAGGCGGAGTTGTCCCACCGCGGATTCTTCGACCTGGAAAATGAGACGTTCTATCTGCGCGATGACGCGAACGATTACGAAACGAATCGAGGCCTGCGATCCACTGATCGTTTCTCTTTCCGATATCGTGGCGCGGACGGCGGACGACACAGCTTATATGCGCGCCATCGAGCGCGTTATTTAAGCTCTCAAGGACCAGGGTAAGCTCGGGAAGAGCGGTCAGAGCGAGGAGTACCGCGCACGCCTTCAGAGGGTTGCAACCATGCTTGGGCGCGACGCAGGACACGAGGTATTTACCGACGACCAGGAGGAACATGCGTTCGAACTTTTTTCGCGGCTAAACAAAGGCGGAACTTCCCTATCGACTGGAGACGTCGCCGGAGCCAGACTTGCCTCTCAAGCAACCAGAAAAATCGTCGAGCCCATGCGCGCAGTCGTGGCCGAAAAGGAAATGCGAGCACTCGGCGTGAACTTTGTGTTCCTCCTTCGTACGCTCGTGACGGTGCACCGGCACAGCTGTAGGTTCCACAAGTTGCCCAGCAGTTGGGCCGCGGACACGGGAGAGATCGAAACGTCATGGCGGCGCACCGAGCAGGCATTACGCGCCACAATCCAATTTGTTAGGGACGATGTCGGATGGACGACCCGGCGTTGGCTGCCATCGACTATGGCCCTGATACCCGTAGTGTACCTGCTCGCAAATAGCAGCACTTCCACACTACGCGGGAAGGACGCCGAGATGGTGAGGCGCTACTTTCTATTATCCGGGCTACGGAGCTTATTCCGTGGGACGAGCGAGACCACGGTCGACTCGCATGTGAAAGCGGTGCGTGGCGCAGTTGGCGATAGAACCAAGCGCGCCCGCGCACTATTGGAAAGGGTCCCCAAGAACCGGCTGTTCAAGATCAGAAAAGAGGAGGTTCGCCTGACGTCCGGCATGTATTCGCCGCTGATGCAGATCTACTTCGCCTACTTGTACGCGAAGGACGCGCGAAGCTGGCCGAGTGGACGGTCCTTGAAAGACGTGCTGCACGACGAAAGACGTGCTGCACGACGAAAGACGTGCTGCACGACGGCCTGAGCAGCGATCCCCTTGCCGTCCACCACCTGTTCCCGAGGCAATTCATGCAAGACCGCGATTACCCACTTGAGAGACTGAATACCGTGGCCAATTACGCGATCTTATCCCAGGCCGACAACGCTGAGTTGACCGACCGCGACCCATTCGACGTCTGGAGATCGCTAAAGCCAAACCAGAGAGAGTGCGCTTCAGCCCAGTTGTTCTTCACCGCTCGCGAGGACCTCTTGAAGGCCTTCGAGGAGTTCATCGAGTTCAGAGCAGAGAAGCTGGCGGAGGAACTCAACGACTTCGTCGGCTTGGGCTAGCGCCGGTCGCCTGGCCCCCCGCCGAGCATCGGCTTGTCAGGCGGCGCCTTGCAACGCGAGGATCTTTTTCTTGACCCCCGAAGGGAAATCCACAAAGACAAAGTAACCTTTGTGGTACAAATAATCCTCGCCGCTCTCGTCGACGATCCGCACCAGGTCGTCCTTGGCCGCTGCCAAGTCCGGGAGAATCCGATAGACTTTCCCAAGGATGAGCGATGCCTGATAATCGCTGTTGTCGATACATAGAGCAAACGATTTTGCCGGTGCTTTCATCTTTCGTCCAAATAGCGCTTTATTTTCAGGTCCCTCTTGCCAATTCCATGCGCCTCGTACCAGTGTAACTCGACGCGCCGGACGACGCCGTTCGGGAGCCGAACAGTGGCGATCCCTTTCATCTTTCGCCAGCGGCCGGGACCATAAATCCTACGAAGCTGCGAGCGAATACGGACGCCAGGGCCGGCCGCGATGACCGCGGTGTTCGATATTGAACCAACGAGCGAAAACCTCACATGGCGCGGCGGACAGGCCGCGAGGCCTGTCCTACTTGGTCTTGGCGAGCTTCTCGCGCTGCTCCCGCAATACGGCCTTGCGGCTGAGCTTGATCTTGTTGCCTTCGAGCGCCAGGACCTTGACCAGAATCTGGTCGCCTTCCTTCAGCTCGTCGCGCACTTCCCGCACGCGGTTCTCGGCGATCTCGCTGATGTGCAGCAGGCCGTCGGTACCGGGAAAGATCTCGACGAAAGCGCCGAAATCCACCAGCCGCACCACTTTGCCCAGGTAGGTCTTGCCTATCTCGGCCACCGCGGTAATGTCGCCGATGATTTGCAGAGCCTTGTTGGCCGCGGCTTCGTCGGCGGAGGAAACATGCACCGTGCCATCGTCGTCCACGTCGATCTTCACGCCGGTCTGCTCGATGATGCCCCGAATCACTTTGCCGCCTGGTCCGATGACGTCGCGGATTTTATCGGTCGGAATGTGGATAGTGTAGATGCGCGGCGCGTATTGCGACATGTTGGCGCGCGGCTGCGCGATGGCCTCGTCCATCTTGTCGAGAATGTAGAGGCGCCCGCGGCGCGCCTGCTCCAGGGCTTCGGTCATGATGGCGGCAGTGACATTCGGCACCTTGATATCCATTTGCAGGCCCGTGATGCCTGCGCGCGTGCCGGCCACCTTGAAATCCATATCGCCATAATGGTCTTCGGCGCCGGCGATATCGGTGAGCACAGCGTAGTCGTCGCCCTCCTTCACCAGCCCCATGGCGACACCGCCCACGTGCGAAGGAAGCGGAACGCCCGCGTCCATCAAGGCCAGGGAAGCGCCGCAAACCGTAGCCATGGAACTCGATCCATTGGACTCCAGGATGTCGCTCACCACCCGCAGGGTATAGGGGAACGCGGCTTCGCCGGGCACGATCGGCAAGAGGGATCGCTCGGCCAGCGCACCATGGCCGATCTCGCGACGCCCCGGTCCGCGCATGAAGCCGACTTCGCCTACGCTGAATGGGGGAAAATTATAGTGCAACATGAACCGCTTGGAAGCCTCGCCGGGCTCCAGCAGCTCGATGCGCTGGGCGTCGTCCTTGGTGCCCAGGGTCAGGGTGACCAGCGCTTGCGTTTCGCCGCGGGTGAATAGCGCGGAGCCATGGGTTCGCGGCAGCACGCCGGTCTCGATGGTGATCTGTCGAATCTGGTCGAAGGCGCGGCCGTCCGGACGGCGGTGGCTCTTCAGCATCTCGTCGCGGAAGATGCGCTCTTTCAGCGCTTCGAAGATCTTCTTGCCCTCGTCCTTCTGCTCGTCGGGCAAGCCTTCGAGGGCTTTCTTCTTCAATTCGGCGACCTTGCCGTGGCTTTCCAGCTTCGGATACTTTTCCGTGTTCAGTGCGTCGATCAGCGGCTCGCGCACCTGGGTGGAGATCTGGTCGTAGAGAGCCTGGTCGAGCGCCTTCGTTTCGAAGGCCCGCTTCGGTTTTCCGACTTTCGCCACCAGTTCGTGGATGGCCGCGGCGATCTTCTTGCAGCAGGTGTGGCCAAAGTCGATGGCCCCCACGACCTCCTCCTCGGAGCACTGTTGCGCACCCGCTTCCACCATCACGATGCCGCCCTCGGTGGCGGCCACGATGATATTCAGCTTGGATTCGCGGCCCTCCGAATAGGTGGGGTTGGCGATATATACGCCGTTCACCATGCCCACGCGCACTCCGCCCAGTACGTGCTGGAACGGAATATCGGAGATGGCCAGCGCGGCGCCCGCGCCTACCACCGCCAGCGAATTGGGGTCCTGTTCCGGATCGGCGGAGAGCACCATGGCGATGATCTGGGTTTCATTCAGGAAACCTTCGGGGAACAAGGGACGAACCGGCCGATCGATCAACCGGCTGGTGAGGATTTCTTTTTCCGAGGGACGGCCCTCGCGTTTGATAAAGCCGCCCGGTATCTTGCCGGCGGCGTAAGTGTACTCGCGATAGTCTACCGTGAGAGGAAAGAAGCCGGCGTTCGGCTTCGGCTCTTCGGACATGCAGGCGCTAACCAGCACTACGGAATCGCCGGAACGAACGACGACCGCGCCGTTCGCCTGCTTGGCCATTCTACCCGTTTCGAGGGTGATCTGGCGGCCTCCCAGATCGATTTCAACTGTGTGTGACATTTCTCATTCTCCAAGCCTCGGCCGCCCGATTGCGGGCGCCAATGACGAAAATTGGCCAGCCGCGTGACCGGCCGCATGAGACTGGAGTTGACAGGACGAGGCGGCCCCAAAGGACCATGCTAAGGCAAACGCTAGCGGCGGATGCCCAGCTTTAGCAGAAGCGACTTGTAGCGGTCCGGATCGGTGTCCCGAAGATATCTCAGCATCCGCCGCCGCTTGGCGACCATAGTCAAAAGGCCCTTGCGCGACGAATGGTCCTTCTGGTGGGTCTTAAAATGTTCCGTAAGCTGCGTGATGCGCTCACTCAACAGGGCGATTTGCACCTCCGGCGATCCCGTATCAGCCTTACCACGCTGATTTCCCACGATTACCTGCCGCTTTACGTCAGTCGCCAGTGCCATGCTCGAGTGGTTGCTCCTTGTCTTCTCTTTATCTCGTTTTGGTTACGGAATATAGCATAACACAAGCGAGGCGGTTGGCGCATTGCGTTCCCGATCCGCGGTTCCGACGAGTTGGACGCCCCCGACCAGCCCGGCGCCGGGTCGCAAGAATGACCCCAGGCGTGGCCCGGATGGTTTCCGAAGCTTCTATCGAACGTCCCGCAGTCCGAGGCGGTCGAAACGCCGATCTGCCGCGCGCGCCGTTCGGGACGAGGACTCCACCACCTAATGTAGGCGCCATTGAGACCGCCGAAGCCTGCGGTCCGCGCATCCACGCGGAGGCCGAGCGCCGCGGCCTACGGCAGGCCCGGGAGGTTTGGTGCTCGGATATGGGGCGCCCTGGATCTGGGGGATTACCAGCGCGCAGGCGAAGCGGTGGGCTGCTGCCCGCTCCACGCAGCTCGATGCCGTGTAGAAGCCGTGGATCACCTCCATGAGCCGGCTACGGCCGACCATGCCAACGCCATCATCGCCCTGCGTTGCTGTCAGCTCAGCGGCCGCTAGGAGGAGTTCTGGGAGCAACGCTCCGCCGGATGAACCGAAGCCCGTTTCCACCTACTAATTTGGCGCACACCCGATCACGCCTCGTACTTCCGCAGAATCTCCTCCCAGTACCCCTGCGCCTTCAGGATCAACTCCACCACTTCGCGCACGGCCCCGCTGCCGCCCGGCGCCGCCGTCACGTAGTGCGCCTGCGCCTTTACTTCCGGGCGCGCATTGGCGGTGGCGATGGCCAGCCCTACGCGGTGCATCACCACCACATCCGTCAAGTCGTCGCCGATGTACGCAACCTGCTCCTTCGCCAAGGCAGCGTCCGCCATGATCTCGTCCAGAATAGGGATCTTCTCGATGTGTCCCTGGTACACGTAGCGGAACTTGCATTGCTTCGCGCGTTCCGCGGTGGCCGGCGAGAGGCGCCCGCTGATCAGGCCGGTGGCGATGCCCTTCCAACTCATCCATTGCAGGCTGATTCCATCCTGCGAATCGAAACCTTTGGTTTCGACCATGTTGCCCGACGCGTCCGGCACGTTAATCAACCTGCCGTCGGTCAGCACGCCATCCACGTCCATCAACAGCAGGCGGATCTTGGCGGCCAGTTGGGTCGTTTCAGTTTTCTCCACGTTATAATTTCACCAGGAGTCCCCGTCAGTGGGGCCGCGGCACGCAAGAGCGCATGCGCCACGATGATCGAACAAGTCGCAAAAACGATAGCCCGTTATAGCATGTTTCAGGCGGGCCAACGCGTGGGCGTGGCGGTCTCCGGAGGCGCCGACTCGCTATGCCTGCTGCACGTACTACGCGATCTCGCCCCACGCTGGAATCTGCGCCTCGCCGTGCTGCATCTCGACCATAAGCTGCGCGGCGAAGAGTCGCATCGGGATGCCGCATTCGTCCGCGACTTGGCGGCCACCCTGGATCTGCCCTTCGAATTGTTGGAAAGCGATGTGGCGGCCCTCTGTCGCGAAACTAGCGGCAATCTGGAGGAAACGGCGCGCGCGGCCCGCCTGGAATTCTTCAAGCGCCTGAAACAAGCCGGGACGGTCGACCGCATCGCCACTGGCCACACCCGCTCGGATCAGGCCGAGACTGTGCTGTTTCGCTTCCTGCGCGGCTCCGGGACCGCCGGACTGGCCGGCATCCGGCCCGTCACGGACGAGGGCCTCGTCCGGCCGCTGATCGAGCGGGATCGCCCGGAGATCGAGCAATTTTTGCGAGAGCGCGGCATCGCCTGGCGCAACGACTCCACCAACGCGTCGACGGCCTTCGCGCGCAATCGCATCCGGCACGAGTTGCTGCCGCAACTGACCCGCGACTGGAATCCCGCCATAGCCGAGACCCTCGCGCACACCGCCGACTGGGCGCAGGCCGAGGAGGCTTACTGGGAATCCGAACTGGCCCGCCTCGCGCCATCGCACCTGGTTTTCGATCCGCCCGTGATGTTGCTGCGAGTCGGCCCGCTCGCTACGTTCCCCCTGGCTGTGGCCCGCCGCTTCATCCGCCGCGCGGTCGAACTGGCCAAAGGCGATCTGCGCGGTGTGGGCTTCGAGCACCTGGCAGGCGTCCTGGATCTGGCGGCTTTGGCGGAAGGCCACGGCCGTCTGCAGATTCCCGGCCTCGACATTTTTCGGTCCTTCGACTGGCTCCGCATTGCGCCGCCCGGGGTCGATAATTTGGATAATCGCAACTATCGCCTGGCTCTACCTGTGCCCGGCACCGTCCAACTGCCTGGCCAAAAGGCGGTGGTACATGCGGAACTATTTGAAAATACGAACGTAACGGAGACGACAAAGGACGTATATAATGGAGGCGTGGGTTGTTTAGACTGGAATCGGCTATCCGGTTCCCTGGAAGTCCGGAACTGGCGGCCCGGCGATCAGTACCAGCCAGTCGGGCATACCGGGACGGAAAAGATCAAGATCCTGTTCCAGCAAGCGCGTGTTCCGTTGTGGGAGCGCCGTCATTGGCCTGTTGTCACCATGGGCGATGCGATCCTTTGGGCGCGCCGCTTCGGTCCGGCGGCAGGCTTCGTCGCTTACCCCGGCGCGAGCCCGGTCCTGGGAATCCGGGAAAGCGGAGCGTAACGTAATTGGAATCGACTGGCATGTTTCGAACGTCTATGCTGGTAGGGCAGGCTTTAACCGGCCAGTTGTCACCCATGAGCGTAAGCGGTGGGAGGTTTCGTGAATTCTAACATAAAGACAGCAATTTTTTGGGTGGTTCTGATCTGTTTGGCGGTTCTTTTGTGGACCATAGTCCGGCAAGGTAAACACCCCACCGAAGATCAGATCGCTTTCACCGACTTCGTCGATCAGGTCAAAGACCACAAGGTTAGGGACGTGAACATCGCGAACAACGAAGTTCACGGTACGTATGTGGGCAGCGACAAAGGTCTGCGCACTCTCATCCCCACCAATTATCCGGCGATTTACGATCTGTTGCAGCAGAACGGCGTCAAGGTCGAAATTAAGGATACCAACTCGAATCCCTGGTTCTCGCTGCTGGTGCAGGCATCGCCTTTCATCCTGCTGCTCGCGTTCTGGATCTTCATGATGCGGCAGATGCAGAGCGGCGGCAACAAAGCGCTCAGCTTCGGCAAGAGCCGCGCGCGCCTGCATTCCACGCAACAGAAGAAGGTCACGTTCAAGGACGTGGCGGGCGTGGAAGAAGCCAAGGAGGAGTTGCAGGAGATTATCGAATTCTTGCGCGAGCCGCAAAAGTTCCAGAAGCTGGGCGGACGCATTCCCAAGGGCGTGCTGCTGATCGGGCCTCCGGGCACCGGCAAAACCCTGCTGGCGCGCGCCATTGCCGGCGAAGCCAGTGTGCCGTTCTTCTCCATCTCCGGTTCGGACTTTGTGGAGATGTTCGTGGGCGTGGGCGCCAGCCGTGTGCGCGATCTGTTCGAGCAGGGCAAGAAGAACGCTCCCTGCATCATCTTCATCGACGAAATCGACGCCGTGGGCCGCCATCGCGGCGCGGGCTTGGGCGGCGGGCACGACGAACGCGAGCAGACGCTGAACCAGTTGCTGGTTGAAATGGACGGTTTTGAATCCAACGAAGGCGTGATCCTGGTAGCCGCCACGAACCGGCCCGATGTGCTGGATCCGGCTCTGCTGCGTCCCGGCCGCTTCGATCGCCGTGTAGTGGTAGGGCTTCCCGACGTGGGGGGCCGCGAAGCGATTCTGCGCGTGCATACCAAGAAGATTCCCCTCGGCGACAACGTCGATCTTTCCGTTTTGGGCCGCGGCACGCCGGGCCTGGCAGGAGCGGATCTTGCGAACCTGGTGAACGAGGCCGCATTGAACGCCGCCCGTCAGAACCGCAAGGTGGTCATGATGATCGACTTCGAGCTGGCCAAGGATAAGATCCTGATGGGCGCAGAGCGCAAGTCCATGATCCTGAGCGACGCCGAGAAGCGCAACACTGCTTACCATGAGGCGGGCCACGCGCTGGTGGCGGCTACTCTACCGGATGCCGACCCGCTGCACAAGGTCACCATTATCCCGCGCGGCATGGCGCTCGGCGTAACCATGCAGTTGCCTATCGACGACAAGCATTCCTACAACAAGGAATACCTGGAGGCGCGCCTGGCCATCCTGATGGCCGGCCGCATCGCCGAAGAGCGTTACATGCACCACATGACCACGGGCGCCGGCAACGACATTGAACGGGCCACCGACATGGCGCGCAAGATGGTCTGTGAGTGGGGCATGAGCGAACTCGGCCCCCTGAGCTTCGGCAAGAAAGAAGAGCAGATCTTCCTGGGCCGCGAGATCGCGCAGCACCGCGACTACAGCGAAGAGACCGCCATCCGCATCGACGAGCAGGTGAAGAAGCTGGTGCAGGG
>Ga0302325_10003850_pt1 | contig 35041 bp, 29 predicted proteins | sample Palsa_T0_2_FD_201948 | JGI IMG/M metagenome (GOLD analysis project Ga0302325, IMG submission 201948) | Peat permafrost microbial communities from Stordalen Mire near Abisko, Sweden - Palsa_T0_2 | ecosystem: Environmental > Terrestrial > Soil > Palsa > Peat permafrost | place: Sweden: Abisko...
GAGGCGGCCGCCTCGGTGGTCGGCGCGTGTGCCTGCACCTGGAATCGGTTGCGGCCTTCGAGCTTGCCGTGCAGCACGATCCGCGCGCCTGGAGCGTACTTCTGGACGAGCCACGGCTGGTTGAAGAAGGTCGCCTTGACGGATCCGCTCGCGTCGGCCACCGTCGCTTCGACCAGCGGGCGCATTCCGCGCCTGCGGACTGGCCTCGAGGCGATCGCGCGAACCTCGACGACGACCGTCGCGCTCTCGCCGGGCGCGAGCTGGGCGACGGTCCGAGCTTCGCGCCGATCGTGTGGAAGGTGCTCGAGCAGATCACCGACGGTGTGCAACCCGAGGCTCGACGCCGCCTCGGCAGCCTTCGGCCCGCCGGCAAGCAGCGGTTCGGCCAGCCGCTCGGGGCGCGGATATCGAATCGGCGCCCCAAGCAGCTCAGCACGCTCAAGCGGCCGCGAGGAGGCAAAAGCGGTGACGGTCATCAACCAACCATGATGCCCACCACCGCGGTCGGGGGAGCCTTCATAATGATCGCTGGTACTTCGCGAACGCCCGCGTTGCGAACATGGCGGATACGAGCGTCAGCGCGGCGAGGAATCCGATCCGGCTGCCGACAAGGCCCCAGTCGATCCGTTGCATCGCCGCGGAGCGGCCTGCCTCGACGGCCCAGTTCACGGGGTTGAACTTGGCGACGGTCCGGATCCATCCGGGTACCAGGCTCTCTTGCATCAGCGCCGTCGAGAGGAAGGTGAGCGGTAGCAGGACCAGTGTCACGGCGCCGATCAATGCCTCGCGCTGGCGCGCGAGCACGGCGACGCCGTTCGATAGGGACGCGAAAGTGGCGCCAAGCAATGCTGCGACGAGGATCAGCACGAGCACACCGCCGATGCCGCCGGTGTAGTTGGCGCCCAGCGCGAGGGCGAGGAGCACGATCAGCACCGTCTGGATCACGATCATCAGCGCCGCGTAGGCGACCGTGCCCGCGTTGAGCGCCCCACGCCACACGGGCGAGACCAGTTGGCGGTCCATTACGCCGCCGTGGATGTCCTCGATGAAGCCCATCCCGGTCCAGCCTGCGGACGAGACCGCGAGCATCACGATGATGCCGGGCGTGAGGAAATCGATGTAGGAGCCGCCGTGGAATCCGGGGATCCGGACGACCGCTTTGAACAGGGCGCCGAACAGCAGCAGCCAGATGATCGGCTGCGTGAGCGTCATCCCCAGATAGGCGGGGTTACGCATGAATACGCGGATGTTCCTCATCGCGACCTGCCAGCTCTGTCTGAGCGGAGTCATACCGCCACCTCCTCCGGGTCGGTGTGTGCTTGGCTGAATGCGCGGCCCGCGTAGCGCAGGTAGACGTCGTCGAGCGAGGGGCGGGCCAGCGTGACCGACGTCGCCTTGACGCCGTGCACCTCGAACGCACCGAGAACGGCCGGGATCGCGGCCGCGCCGTCCTGCGCGCGGGCGCGAACTGTCCGCCCGTCGAGCTTGACCTCGGCGATCTCCTCGACGCGGGCGAGCGCTTCGCGCGCCCCGGCATCGTCGCGGTCAGCCAGTTCGATCTGGATCGCGTCGCCGTTGAGGTCGCTCTTGAGCTGGTCGGGGGTGCCTTCCACCACGACCCGCCCACGGTCGATGATCGCGAGCCGGGAAGCCAGCCGGTCGGCCTCGTCCATGTAATGAGTCGTGATCAGAATCGTCATCAGCTCCTCGGCGGCCAGCCGCTCGATCTCGCGCCACATATCGGCGCGCGCCTCCGGGTCAAGGCCGGTGGTGGGCTCGTCGAGAAACAGGACCCGCGGCCGGTGCAGGAGCCCCATCGCGATGTCGAGCCGTCGTTGCATCCCGCCCGAGTAGGTCTTCACCTTGCGATCCGCCGCGTCGCCGAGCCCGAAACGCTCGAGCGACTCGGCGACGCGCCGCCTGAGCCCCCGTCCGGTGATCCCGTAGAACTCGCCCTGGAGGACGAGGTTCTCGCGCCCCGTCGCCTCCGGATCCGAGCCGTGCTTCTGGCCCACGACTCCGATCGCGTGGCGCACCCGCACGGGGCTCGCGAGGACGTCGATCCCTGCCACCCGCGCGCTGCCGCTGTCGGGCCGCGAGAGCGTGGACAGGACCCTGACCGTCGTTGACTTGCCCGCACCGTTGGGTCCGAGCAGACCGAAGATCGTGCCCGCCTCAACAGCTAGGCTCACCCCGTCGAGCGCCGTGACGGCGGGCGGATAGCTCTTCCGCAGCTCTCTCGCCTCGATTGCAGTTTCCACCTTGCCTCCTATCGTCACCTATAATGTCTTTGCAGACAAGTATCTTTAGCGTGAAGCAATCATAGTGTCAAGCAAAAAACGAAAGGTGTTCGACGAGCTGATCGACGAGGTCCGGCGCTCGCAGAACGCCACGGACCGATTCGATCAGGCGGTGGCCGACGCCCTCGGGCTTAACCGCACCGACATGCGGTGCCTCGACGTCCTGCAGCGCGAGGGTTCGGTGACCGCCGGCCGGCTCGCCGAGCAGACCGGCCTGACTTCAGGGGCGATGACGACCGCGCTCGACCGGCTCGAGCGAGCCGGCTACGCCCGCCGCGTGCGCGACGAGTCCGACCGCCGCCGCGTACTGGTCGAGCTGCGCCCGGAGGCGTTTCGCAACGCAGGGAACTTCTACAGCGAGCACATCGCGCAGTCCGAGCGCCTATACCAGCGCTACACCGAGGAGCAGCTGGAGCTCCTGCTCCACTTCGTCCGCGAGGGACGCGAATTTAACGAACTCCACGCCGCCCGAGTCGAGCAGCAGAACCGGGGGCGGCGAAGCCGCCCCTCACTCCGCTGAAAGCAGCCACCAGTAGCTCGGCTGCCCACCATGGCTCAGCTCGAACTCGATGTCGCCCGCGGCGAGCTGATTCACCTCGTCGTCGTCGAGCGGCGCGTCGGCGCCACGCAGGCAGGTGATCAGCTCGGCTCGGTCGGCGAGCCGCTCGAGCACTCCGCGGAGGGTCTCGCGGGCCGCACCCCACACCACTATCTCCTCGTCGACGAACCCGATCGCCTCCCCCCGCCGGAAGCGCCCTTGCGCGTCGTCGCGGGCGGCCGGGGCGACCGCACCGGTGCGGACCCCCGCAAGCGCCCGCAGCATCGCCTCGACGTTCTCGGGTGCGCTGCGGGCGGGATCGAGCCCGACCGCTGCGACAAGCCCGGTCTGCTGGGAGCGCGTCGGAACTACCTCCACCTCTTTCTCTGACAGCTCGGCCGCACGCTCGGCCGCCATCACGACATTCGGGCTGTTGGGCAGCACCACTACCGCCTCGGCCGGGACGGCATGGATCGCCGCCAGGAGGTCGAACGTCGACGGGTTGAGCGTCGGACCGCCGTCGAGCACGGTGACGCCGAGGCTCTCGAACAGCGTCCGCATGCCATCGCCTGATGTGACCGCCAGCGCCCCACAGGCTTGCGGCATCCTTGGCAGCTCGAGTCGCTCGCTGCGCCGCGCGACCTGCTGGCGCATGTCGGCAATGTCGAGGTGCGAGATGGCGCCGTGAGCTGCGAACACGGCGGTCGCGGCATCGGGATCGTCGGTGTGAACATGGACCTTCAATGTCGCGCGGTCGCCGACGACCAGCACCGAATCGCCGAGCCGCTCGAGCTCGGGGATGAACCGCCTGGTCTCGAGGTCCAACCCGGTCACCGCGAAGTTCGTGCAGTAGCGGAAGGTGCTCGAGAGGTGCTGGGGATGGCTGACGCGCGCAGTCGCCTGACGATCGACGACGGGCGGCTCGGTTCCTCTGAGGGCTCCGACGATTCCCGAGAACAGCACCGTCAGGCCATGTCCGCCGGCATCCACCACTCCAGATTCGCGCAGGACGGGCAGCAGCTCCGGGCCACGCTTGACCGAGTCCTGGCCGGCCTCCAGCGCGCGCTCGATCACATCGGCGATGATCGCGTTCTGTTCGCCCGTGGTCGCGTCGGGACCGAGCCGCGATTCTGGCATGTGGGCGAGCTCCGTCGCAACGCGATGGGCCATCTCGCGCACGACGGTCAGGATCGTCCCCTCAGCGGGGTCGCGGACCGAGCCGTACGCCTGGTCGGAAGCGCGCGCCATCGCCGCGCCGATCAGGACCGGGTCGATCAGCTCGCCGGGCCGGCTCGCGAGCTCCTCGGCGGCGCCACGGATCAGCTGCGAGAGGATCACGCCGGAGTTGCCGCGGGCACCTAGCAGCGCCGCGCGAGCGACGGAATTGACGATCTCCTCGCGGCCGATCTCGTCGATCGTCCGGCCCTCAGAGGCCGTCGCGAGCCGGTCGAGCTCCGAAACCACCGCCCGGAGCGTGAGAACCATGTTGTCGCCCGTGTCGCCGTCTGCGACCGGGAACACGTTGAGGTCGTTGACCTCCTCGCGACGGGCCTCCAGCTGGGCGAGCCCGGCCTCTACGACGGCGCGGAAACGGACAAGAATCGGGTCTGACAACCGACCCCCGCTACGAGCCGAACAGCAGCACTAGTGCACCGGCCGGCACACTAACGCGCCTTGGAGACCTTGCCGGCCTTCAGGCAGCGAGTGCATACGTAAACGCGGCGGGGTGTGCCACCGTCGTCGATTCGCACGCGTTGGAGGTTCGGGTCGAAGCGCCGCCTGGTGGCCACCATCGAGTGGCTTCGGCTGTTTCCGAAAGCGGGGCCCTTCGCACATACGTGACATACCTTTGCCATAGCCGACGCGAGTATACGGCGTCAGTCGCTCACGGCGAATCCGGCCGGTCCGCGACGCCCCGACAGCGCCTCCTTGACGGCCAGCGAAGCGAGGACGGCATCGACCGCGTGCCTGCCGGTATCACGCTTGGAGCCTCCCTGCACGCGCTCCGCGGCCTGCTCGATCGAATCGACGGTCAGCACGCCGAAACCACATGGCACGCCGGTATCCAGCTGCACCTGCTGTATCCCACGCGCTGCCTCGCCGCAGACGTAGTCGTAATGGTCGGTCTCACCGCGTACGACGGCGCCGAGGCACACGACGGCGTCGTAGCGTCCGGACAGCGCCGCGTACTTGGCGATCAACGGCAGCTCGAACGCCCCGGGGACGTCGAAGGCGTCGGCATCGTCCAGCCCGGCGTCCGCGAGCGCCGCACGCGCCCCCGCCTCGAGCTTGTCGGCGAGGTCTTCATAGAACCGCGCCACACACAGCGCGATACGCCACTCAGCGCTCAGCGCCGGCATCCCGCTTACGGTCCTGCTCGCGCTCGCGCCGGATCATCTCCTCGTCGAGAGCCAGACCCTGGTGGTGCAGGGTGTGGCCGAGCCTGTCCCGCTTGGCGCGCAGATAAGCCTCGTTATGGGCGTTCGGGACGGGCTGGATCGGGATCTGGTCGATGACCGAGAGCCCGTATCCGGACAGGCCCGAGATCTTCTTCGGGTTGTTCGTCAGGATGCGAATGCCCGTCAGCCCGAGGTCGACCAGGATCTGTGCGCCGATGCCGTAGTCGCGCAGATCGACCGGGAGCCCGAGGCGGAGGTTGGCGTCGACGGTGTCGAGCCCTTCCTCCTGGAGCTTGTATGCGCGCAACTTGTTGAGCAGGCCGATGCCACGGCCCTCTTGGCTCAGGTAGAGCAGCACTCCCCTGCCCTCCTGCTCGATCATCATCAGCGCAGCTTCCAGTTGCTCACCGCAGTCGCAACGCAGTGAGTGGAAGACGTCGCCGGTGAGACACTCGGAATGGACTCTGACCAGCACGTCGTCGTGTCCCTCGAGATCCCCTTTGACCAGGGCGACGTGATGCTTGTCGTCAACGAGGGACCGGTAGCCGACGGCGACGAATTCCCCGAACTCGGTCGGCAGCGCTGTGGAGACCACGCGCTCGACCAGCCGCTCGGTGCGCCGCCGGTAGGCCACCAGATCGGCGACGGTGATCATCTTCAGGCCGTGGCGCTCGCAGTACGGGATCAGGTCGGGCACACGCGCCATCGTGCCGTCGTCGTTCATGATCTCGCAGATCACCCCGGCCGGGATCAACCCCGCGAGCCGCGCCAGGTCGACGGCCGCCTCGGTCTGGCCGACTCGCTCGAGCACCCCGCCGGCCTTGGCCTTCAGCGGGAACACGTGCCCCGGCTGAACCAGCTCGCGCGGGCTGGTGCCGGGATCGATCGCGACCTGGATCGTTCGCGCGCGATCGGGAGCGGAGATCCCTGTGCTGACTCCCGAGCGGGCCTCGATCGAGACCGTGAACGCGGTTTCGAAGGCCGACTCGTTCTTGGCCGCCATCAGGTCGAGGCCGAGGTCGTCGCAGCGCTCGGGCGTGAGCGCGAGGCAGATCAGGCCCCCGCCCTCCTTGCGCATGAAGTTGATCGCCTCAGGCGTCGCGAACTGGGCCGCGATCGTCAGGTCCCCCTCGTTCTCCCTGCTCTCGTCGTCGCAGACGACGACCATCTTGCCCTGCCTGAGATCCTCGATCGCCTCTTCGACTGTTGCGAACGGTGTCCGTGTCGAAGTCATCCTATGTCTCCCTTGCCGCTGATCGACGCGTCGCCGCCCGGCCCCTGATCGTAAGTATAAGCCGCGTTTCTAACAGCCTTCTCGACGTATTTGGCGATCATGTCGACCTCCAGGTTGACTCTTGTCCCCGGTTGTGCCGGTCCAAGGCTGGTCCGCTCGAGTGTCTCCGGGATCAGCGCGACCTCGAGCGTTTCTTGATCGACCGCGGTGACCGTCAGCGACACGCCGTCGACGGCCACCGACCCCTTCTCGACGACGTACCGAAGTACGTCGGCGGGTGCCTCGATCACGACCCGCCGCGCGAAGCCTTCCTCCCGCAGCGATGTGATCACGCCGATCCCATCGACGTGACCCTGGACGACATGACCACCGAGACGATCCGACGCTCGCAGCGGGAGTTCGAGATTCACCGCCGCCGCGGGCGCCATCTCGACGAGTGAGGTTCTAGCCAGCGTCTCGTTCATCACATCGACGACGAATGAGCCGCCGTCCGCCGAGGTCGCGGTCAGGCAGACTCCGTTGACCGCGATCGAGTCACCCGGGGAGAGCTGGGCCGCCAGCGGAGTCGCGACCGTGACGCGCACGCCGTCAGCTGAGCGATCGACGCTCTCGACCTGCCCCATCCCCTCCACGATGCCGGTGAACATCAGTGCACCACTCCGCTACCACTCCTTCACGCGAGCAGAGACCAGGAGGTCCTCGCCGACCCTCTCGACGTCCAGCGTGAGCGCGCGGACTGCCTGCGCGATCGCCTCGACACCCTGGCCCTCCAGCGGGTCGCGCGCCGTCCGCCCGCCGAGCACGAGCGGAGCCAGGAACAGCCTGATCTCGTCGATCTCGCCTGCGTCCAGAAACGCCCCGGCGAGGTGCGGGCCACCCTCGAGCAGAATCGAGCCGATCCCGGCCGCGCCGAGCTGATCGAGCGCCGAGCAGACACGAGCGGGCTCGTTCTCGCCCGTGGCGACGATCACCTCGACGCCATGGGTCTCCAGCGCATCAGTCGAGGAGCGCCGCGCAGCCCGCGACACAACCACTGTCAGCGGCGTGGTGCGGGCATCGCTAACGAGGCGGGAACCGACCGGGAGCCGTGCGAGTGAGTCGAAGATCACCCGCCGCGGCTGCCGGTGCACCCCCTCCACGCGGGCGGTCAGCAGCGGATCGTCCGCCAGCGCGGTGCCGATCCCGACGGCGACCGCATCACACTCCGCCCGCCAGTGGTGCGCGAGATGGCGGCTCGCATCACCCGAGATCCACTTCGAGTCGCCGGCGCGGGTGGCGACCTTTCCGTCGAGCGTCATCGCGGACTTGAACAGAACCCACGGCCGCCGCGTACGGGCGTGCTTTCTGAATGGCTGGATCAACAGGCGTGCCCGCGCGGCAAGCTCTCCGTCGGCCATCACGACCTCGATTCCATCGTCGCGCAGAATCCCGAGGCCGCGGCCTGAGGCGTGCTCGCTCGGATCCTCGCAGCCGATCACGACACGTCCGATCCCAGCTGCGCGAATCGCGCTGGTACAAGGCGGCGTCTTCCCCTGGTGGCAGCACGGCTCGAGCGAGACGTACATCGTCGCGCCGGCCAGATCGCTGTCGCCGGCCGCTTCGATCGCTTCGACCTCGGCGTGCGCCTCGCCGAACGCGGTGTGGTAGCCCTCGCCGAGGACATCCTCCTCACGCCCGATCACCGCGCCGACGAGCGGATTAGGGCTCACCCGGCCGCGGCCGTTGCCGGCCAGCTCGATCGCGCGGGCCAGATGGCGGTGGTCGGTGTCCGTTTTCATCGGCATCTCGGCACTCAGGATACGCGGCGGGTCGAGTCAGCCAGTGACGGACCACCAGATGGCTATGGCCCGCATTTGTATCCGCGGAGCTTGTACACACTGACGTCCGGGCCAGGCAGCCGGTACTGCCGTGGGTAGTAGTCGATCGACCAGTCGAAGTTGAACGGCACCGCGCTCGCGCCCGGGCTGTAAGGGCTGATGTGGAACATCAGCGTGCCGTACTTGGCCAGCGCCGCGTAGTACGCGATCGCCATTGGCACCTTGGGCGACACGTATGCCCGGCCGGACTGCAGCGACCCGACGATCACCCAGCAGTAGTCGTTGGCGACGTACAGGTGCAGGAGCTTGGGTCGCAGCGTGCTCTCGTACTGGTCCGGTTGCACGAACCGGCGCTCGCCGAGGGGCAGCGCCTGGTAATCGTCGTCGATGTTCGTGAACGCCGTCGGGAACAGCTTCCAGCGCTCGCCGTTGACGGTCGAGGACAGCGAGCGGTCGATGTCCTCGACCCAGTTGGCCGGCACCATCGGTTCGACCACGATCTTCGCGCCGATCGGGATGTTTTTGACCATCCATGCGCGCGTCGTGTTGAGCGTGTAGGGGCGCGAGAGCACCTCGTCGTTGTGCACTACCGCCGTCACACTCTGCGCGAGCAGCAGAACAGCCACGACGGCGGAGGCGAGCGCCAGCGGGATGGCACGAGCCCGTGACAGGAATCTGATCAGCTCGAATGCGGCGTACCCGGCCAGGATCGCCACGATCGGAAAGATCGGCATCAGCCAGCGGCCGAAGTATCGGTGCTGCTCGCCCATGAAGATGATGAAAACGATCGGCGCCGGGATTAGCACGAGCGCGAACCGGAGCTGTCGCCGCACCGCGAGCAGGACCGATCCGATCACGGCGGCGACCGTGGGCGCCCATCCGAGCCCCCAGGTGAACGTCCACAGGTAGTAGTCGATCCCGCCTACCGGCGAGGTGCCGAGCTTCGCGGCGTCGGTCTCCGATGCCTGCTGCCTCACTCCCTGGATGAACAGTGAGAAATCGAACAGCGCGTAGGGGTTGGCGATCAGGAACGCGACGAGCGCGACCCCGAGCGCGGCGGTCAACCTGCGCGCCGTGTGGCGGTGCTCGGTACCCGCCACGCCGGAACCGGCTGCGAACAGTAGGCAGAGGACCGTGATCCCGCCCGTGTACTTGGTCGCCGCCGCGAATCCGATCCCGATGCCGGCGATCAGGTAGTCGCGCAGACGCCCGCGGCGCAGGACGCCCGCGATGCCGTACAGCGACAGCGCGACGGGGGCGAGGGTCGGGACGTCGTTGAGCGCGAGGTGGCTATAGAAGATCGGCAGGAACGCGAGTCCGAAGATCGCGGCGGCGATCAACCCGACCTCCTTCCCGAACAGCCGCTTGCCCGTCAGGAACGTCAGCCACACCGCGACCGTGCCGAGGGTCGACGCGACGACCCGCGCGACGACGAAGACCTCGGTGGGATTGCTTGTGTAGGCCCGCGTTACGGCGTCGCGGCTCCCGAACCAGAGCTCGAACACGAGGTTGAGGAGGTAGCTGTAGGCCGGAGGGTTGAGGAAGTAGTAGGGGTTGAGGTCATGGCCGAAGAAGGTGATCGCCTTCGGCACGAAATGCGACTCCTCGTCGACGTTGTAGATGTAGGGCAGGCCCTGTTTGATCCCCCACAGCCGCAGCAGGAACGTGAGCAGCAGCAGCGCAACCAGCGCCACATGGACCGGATCGACCCGCGGGCGACGCCCTGACCGGCTCGAGCGCCCCGACTGCGGGGCCTGCGCAGGCTGCCGGTCCGTCGGCCTGGTCATGGTGGCGGCTCCCATCAGCGTCTGGAAGCGAGACTGGGGGCGGGGTTGGACGGTCAGGGCGGGAGTGTGGTGGGCGGAAGGTGGCCAGGCCGGTGCCGGGGCCATACCGTATACCGAGGCTCCCGCGTCACCCGTCGTCCGGCGCCTAGCCGTGTGCACGCCCATCGTCGTACCCTGGAGATCGTTGCGAGGCGGATACCGTGCCTTGCGTCGCGAGAGCGTCCGACGGTTAGTCTGGAATACTGGCACGCGAGTTTACGACACGCGCCGCGAGCGTCTCGCACGATGGTGGTTGGTTTGCGCGCCCGGCGCTCGATTCGATGAAGCTCATCATTCAGATCCCCAGCTACAACGAGGAACGTCAGCTTCCCGAGACGCTCGGCAGCTTGCCGCGCGAGGTCGCCGGGTTCGATCTGGTCGAGTGGCTGCTGATCGATGATGGATCCTCTGACGCGACTATCGAGGTAGCGCGCGCATACGGCATTGATCACATCGTTCGCCTGACGAACAACAAGGGCCTTGCGGCGGCCTTTCAGGCCGGGATCGACGCCGGCCTGAAGCTCGGAGCGGACGTGATCGTGAACACCGACGCGGACAACCAGTACAACGCCGATGACATTCCGAAGCTCGTCGCGCCGATCCTCGCAGGCGCGGCCGACATGGTCGTCGGGGACCGCCAGATCGGCAAGATCGAGCACTTCTCGCCGCTGAAGAAGGGACTGCAGCGGCTCGGGTCCTGGGTCGTTCGGCAGGCGTCCTCGACCGCGATCCCCGATACCACCTCGGGCTTCCGCGCCTACAACCGCGAAGCCGCGCTGCAGATCCAGGTCGTGTCGAAATTCACCTACACGCTCGAGACGATCATCCAAGCCGGGAAGCTGCTCGTCGCCGTCGACCACGTCCCGATCCGCACCAACCCGGTCACACGCGAATCACGGTTGTTCCCGTCGATGGGATCGTATGTGCGGCGGAACATCCTCTCGATCTTCCGGATCTACTCGCAGTACGAACCGCTACGAGTGTTCTGGGGCGGGGCGATCGTGATCGGACTCGCCGCACTCGCCGTCTGGATCCGCTTCCTCGTGCTGTTCGCGCAGGGCAATGGCAACGGCCACATCCAGTCTGTGGTCCTTGGCGCGGTGCTGCTGATCGCCGCGATGCTGCTCGCCGCGCTCGGCGTGATCGGCGACCTCCTCGCCGCCCAGCGACTGCTCTCCCAGCGGACCTACGAGCGCGTCCGCCGGATCGAGCTCGAGCTCGGCATCCCACCCTCGCACTACGAGCGGGGCCCGGGGCAGGACGGCACCACACCCCCGGACCACCACCCGACGCACACCCACGTCAAGGTATGAACACCGGCGGACAAACCGCCGGGACCGTTGCCGACGCAGTACCCACCGGCAACACCTACGACAAATACGGGTCCACGAACCCGGTCGTGCGCCGGCTGATGGAGTCCTTCGAGGGGACGCTTGCCGAGCTGTTCGCGCGGGCTGCAACCGGTTCCGTACTCGACGTCGGCTGCGGTGAGGGCGTGCTGACCCACCGGTGGGCGGAGCAGCTAGGGGAGCGGCGGATCGTCGGCATCGACCTCGAGGACCCGAAGCTTCGGTCCGAGTGGGCCACGAGGCAGCGGCCGAACCTCGAATACCGGGCGATGCCCGCCGAGAACCTGCCGTTCGCCGCGGGCGAGTTCGACCTCGTGGCGGCAATCGAGGTGCTCGAGCACGTCCCCGACCCGCAGCGAACTCTGGCGGAGATGACCCGCGTGGCGTCCCGTCATCTGCTCGTGTCGGTTCCCCGCGAGCCGCTCTGGCGCGGGCTCAATATGGCGCGCGGCGCCTACCTGAGAGAGCTCGGGAACACACCCGGTCACCTGAACCATTGGTCCAGGCGCGGTTTCGAGCGCCTGGTCAGCGGCTACGGCGAAGTGGTGGAGGCACGGTCGCCGTTCCCGTGGACGATGCTGCTGGTGCGGGTGGGCTGATGGCGCCGCGGGGCGCACCCGCGTGGCGGGGCGCCCGTCGAGGCTCGAGGACGGACCCGGGGCCGGGTGGATCCACCAACGGCGGGGCCCCGGACGGCGGCGCGACCGCCGACACCGCCGCCTTCGCCTCGGGGGCGCGGGTGCTCTCGATCGGCATCGCGTCGACCGGGATCTTCACTTTCGCCTACCTCGCAGCCGCCAGCCGCGCCCTCAGTAAGCAGGGGTACGCCCGCGTCTCGCTCTGCTGGGCGATCATGTTCGTGATCCTGTCGGTCATCTACCGGCCGATCGAGCAGCTGCTCTCGCGAACGATCGCCGACCGTCAGGCACGCGGCGTGCACGCCCACATCCTGCGCGTGCCGGCGATGATCCAGGGTTCGTTCGCGCTGCTGTTCCTGATCGTCGCGCTGATCCTGCGCAGCGAGATCGAGAACCATGTGTTCGGCCACTCGAGCGCGCTGTACTGGATCCTCGTCGTCGGCGTGCTCGCATACGCCGCCAGCTATTTCGCGCGCGGATGGCTCGCGGGTCACAAGCGGTTTGCCCTCTACGGGGCGCTGGTGTTTCTCGAGTCGACCTCGCGCTTCCTCTTCGCCCTGGCGGTCGTGGTCGGAATTGCATCAGGGCAGGCCGCCGTCGGGCTCGGGATGGCCGCCGCGCCGTTCGTGTCGCTGTGCGTCGTGCCGTTCGCGTTCCTGCGCGTGAGGCATCACGGCCCCACCGTTCCCGCCGGGATCCCGGTGGCCGACGCCGGTCGCGAGGGACCGGCTCACGCGCAGCTCGAGGAGGAGGCCGGAGACCTGTCGCTCAGGCACGGCGGCGGCTTCGCGGTCGCCGTTGTCGCGATCATGCTGGCCGAGCAGACGCTGATGAACGGCGGCGTCCTGATCGTCGCGCTCAGCGCCGGAGGCGTCGCGCTCACCACCGGATTGACCGGGTTCGTCTTCAACGTGATGCTGATCGTGCGCGCGCCGTTGCAGCTCTTCCAGGCGATCCAGACCTCGATCCTGCCGCACCTCGCCGGGCTCGAGGCCCGCGAGAGCAGCGCCGAGTTCCACCGGGCGATCAGGCTCACGATCCGCGCGATCGCCGCATTCGCCGGTGCGGTCGCGCTCGGCCTGCTGGCGATCGGCCCGTTCGTGATGACGCTGTTCCTCGGCAATAAGGGCTTCCATTACGGCCGGGTCGGCCTCGCCGTCGTCGCGGTCGGCATGGGGCTTCACTTGACTGGGGGCACGCTCAATCAGGCCGCGCTCGCGCGTGGCCGCGCACACCTCGCCGCGCTCTGCTGGCTGGCGGCGGCGGGAGTGTTCATCGCGTTCGTCGCACTGCCGACGATCTCCTCACAGGTGACGCGGGTCGAGGTCGGGTACTGCGGCGCCGCGGGGCTGCTCTGCGCGCTGTTGCTCCTCGTCTACCGGAGCGCGGGCGGCGAGTCGGGCCCGTCACCCCGCCCGAGCCCATAGACGCTGGCAAAGCGGTGACGGGCCCGTCGGCCCGGGGACCTTGCGAGAACCCACCACACGCGTCCGACCCTGCCAACCGCGAGCGCGGTCCCCGGTCCGACGAGGCCGTTACCGCGCCTCGACCTCGGCGACGAGCCGTGCGTACATGTCGGCGGGATCGGGGGCTTTGAAGATCGCGGAGCCGGCCACGAGCAGGTTCGCGCCGGCCTCGACGCACGCCGCCGCCGTCTTCAGGCTCACGCCACCGTCGACCTCGAGCGCGACATGCTCGGGCACGAGCTCGCGGAGCTGGGCGAGCTTCGCAACCGATGCGGGGATGAACGGCTGGCCGCCCCAACCCGGATTGACGCTCATACACAGCACCATGTCGAGGTCGTCGGCGACGTCGGCCACCATGATCGACGGCGTGCCGGGGTTGATCGCGGCGCCGGCGAGACAGCCTTGCGCCTGGATCGCGCCGATCGTGTAGTGCAGGTGCGGTGTCGCTTCGGGATGGAAAGTGATCATGTCCGCCCCGGCGCTCGCGAACTCGGCGACCTGTTGCTCGGGACGCTCGATCATCAGGTGCACGTCGAGGACGCCGCCGGCGCTATGGACCTGGTCGGCGATCGAGCCCACGATCAGCGGCCCGATCGTGATCGGCGGCACGAAGTGCCCGTCCATGACGTCGCAGTGGATGACCCTGGCGCCTGCATCCATCACCTCGGCCACCTGCGAGCCGAGCCGGGAGAAGTCGGCGGACAGGATCGAGGGTGCGAAGCGGCGCTCGCGAAACAGCTCGGCCACGGCGGCCCGGTCAGTCCCGGTCGAGGTCACCTCAGACCGCTCTCAGCATGCTGCCATGGCAGTGGTTGCACGCGACGATCGCGGTGCTCGACATCCGCACGATCGTTGAGTGTTCGCCGCAGTTCGGGCACACGGACACGAGCTCAAAGCGCTGCAGACAATATACGCAGCGGTAGCGACCCGGCATGGCGGTCGGTCGCAGCCACGGCTCGCCGCAGTTTGGGCACTCTGGGCCGAGCTTGACGGGCGTGTCGTTCACGGTTCGGAACCTAGGTTAGTCCTCGGTACCGACGCGATCGCGAGAAGCAGCTCCGGATCCGCCCGCCGCACCGGAGCGGCGGAGGCGAGCGATGAAGAAGCCGTCCGTGCCGTCGAGGTGTGGCGTCAGCTGCCGGCTCAGCTCGACCGCGAACTCCGGACGGCGCTCGAGAAAGGCGCCGATCACCCCTTCACCCTCCGCGCGTGAGATCGTGCAGACCGAGTACACGAGCACGCCACCCGGCGCGGTTGCGGCGCCGGCGGCCGCGAGGATGTCGGCCTGGATTGCCGACAGCGCCGCGACGTCCGACAGCGCGCTCCGCCAGCGAATGTCGGGCCGGGACTGGAGCGTGCCGAGGCCACTGCAGGGCGGATCGGCGAGCACCCGGTCGAAGACGCCGTCACCCCTGACCGCGGTCGCGTCCCCATGCTCGACCCGAACGCAGTCGGCGTGCATCCGTGCGCATGTGTCCCGCAGCGAGTCGGCCCGGCCGCGGTGGCGCTCAACCGCGACCACCTCGCCGACACCGCCCATCAGATCTGCGAGGTGGGTCGTCTTGCCTCCCGGCGCGGCACAGAGGTCGAGGACGCGGTCGCCCGGCTCAGGAGCGAGGATCCGCGCCACTGCCATCGATCCGCGCGACTGCGGCATGATCGCCCCGGACTGCCAGAGCTCAGACCCGTGCGCATCGAACGGGCCGTCGAGGACCAGTCCCTCGGGTAGATCGTCGACCGGACGCGCAGGCACCGGCAACCGCTCCAGCACCTGATCGGTCGTGGCCACCAGCCGGTTCACGCGCAGCGCCGACTCCGGCGGCTCGTTGACCCGCGCGAGCAGCGCACGCGCCTGCGCCGGGCCGAGCTCTGACCACCACAGCTGCGCGAGCCACGCGGGCACCGAATGCAGGATCGCGGCCCGCTCGGGGGTTTCTTCACCAAGCCCGTCCAGGATCGCGTGACCCTCCCGGGTCGCGCGTCGGAGCACCGCGTTGACGAGCTTGAAGCCTCCGCCGGCGGCGGCCTTGGCAAGCTCGACGCTCTCGTTCACGGCGGCGTGATCGGCGACCCCCGACAGCAGCAAGACCTGGAACAAGCCAAGCCGCAGCGCCGCCAGAACCGGTGGATCGAGCGTGGCGAGGTCGCGTTCGGAGAGCGCGCGGGCGACGTGATCGAGCGTCGCACGGCGTTGGACGGTCCCGTATGCGAGCCGCATCGCCAGCGCGCGGTCCCTCGGTCCGAGGCCGGCGGCCTCCGCCGCGAGCGCGCGGTCGGCGTAGGCGCCCTGCTCGAACACGCGCCTGATCACCGCGAACGCGCAAGCGCGGGCCGGCGACACCGCGGCCGGTGTCGGCCGTGCGCTCACCGCAACCCGCGCAGGTAGTCCTCTCCTGCCATCTCGCGACGGCCGGCCGGCTGCACGATCACGAGCTCGAGCGCTCCGGCTGAGCACCCGAGCACCGGCCGCACGCCGTCGAGCGACAGCGTGCCCGCGGGGGGCCCGTCTTCGAGCACGGCGGCCTTGCGGACGCCGAGGCGCTCCCCGCCGGTCAGCTCGATGTAGGCGCCGACGTGCGGCGTCAGCGCGCGCACCACCAGCTCGAGCGCAGCCGCCGGACGAGACGGGTCAAGCCGGCGATCGTCGGGCGAGAGCTTCTCGGCGTAGGTCGCGCCGGACTCGTCCTGCTCGACGAACCGGGGGTGCTCGTCGAGCGCTCGCACGAGCAGTTCCCCGCCGAGCGCCTGCAACCTCGCAGACAGCGTGCCGTAAGTGTCCTGCGGCCCGATCGGCTCACGGGCCTGTAGGCATACGGGGCCGGTGTCCAGCCCGGCGGTCAGGCGCATGATCGAGACGCCCGTGGCCTCGTCCCCGGCGATGATCGCGCGCTCGATCGGAGCCGCGCCGCGCCATCGCGGCAGCAGCGAGGGATGGACGTTCAGAAGCTCGCAAGCCGACAGCAGCGGCTCCTTGATCAGTGCCCCGAACGCGCAGACGCAGATCACGTCTGGGCCCGCGGCGGCGATCCGGCCGCGCGCCTCCTCACCGTTGACCGACTCGGGCTGGTAGAGATCGATCCCCAGCGCGCGGGCGGCGTCCGCGACAGGCGGTGGCGAGACGCGGCGCCCCCGTCCTCGTGGGCGGTCCGGACGCGTGACCACGAGCACCGGCCGGTGGGGTGAAGCCGCCAGCCGGTCGAGCACCGCGGCAGCGAACTCCGAGGTGCCGAGGAACACCGGGCGGGCGGGAGATCCGGAGCCCGCTATGCCGCTTCCCGGGCTTCCCGAAGCGCTCTCATCGCCTCCTTGCGTTGATCGCGCGAGGTTCGATCGAGAATCAGCACGCCGTCGAGGTGGTCGATCTCGTGCTGGATCACGCGCGCCTCGAGCCCGGTGGCCTCGACCAGGATCTCCTCGCCGCGCTCGTCCCGGGCGCGGACGCGCACGTGAAGCGGGCGCTCGACCTCGACCAGGACCGCGGGGAGGCTGAGGCAGCCCTCCTCCATGATCTCCTCCTCCCCCCCCTTCCACTCGATCTCGGGGTTGACGAGCGCCACCACCGGCGAGTCCTGCTGTACGCGGTAGACGAGCAACCGATGCAGGACGCCGATCTGGGTCGCCGCGAGCCCGACGCCGATCGCATCGATCATCAGCTCCCCCATCCGCGCGACCTCATCGAGCAGCGCCTCGTCGAAACGGTCGACGGGCCGGGCCCGGGTTCGCAGGACCGGGTCACCGAACTTCCTGACGTGCGCGAGCGCGGCCGCACGCCTCGCTGCCGCCTCGGGATCGAGCGGCGGCTCCTCGTGCTCCTCGTCCTCCTCGAGCTCGGCGTCGAGCGGCTCGAGCGGCTCGGGCTCCTCGACGGGGGCGGATTCGGTCTCCGCAGCCTGCTGGTCTGACATGGATCGGAGTGTACGAGGGGCGCCCTCAGGCCAGCGTGATGCGAGTTAAGCCCCGTATACCGGCTTAACTCGCATCACGCCACCGCGCCCGGCCCGCATCAAGCGCCCCGAGGCCCGCTACTGCGGGTCCACATCCACGCTCACGTTGACCCCGCTCTTCGCGCGGCTGCGCGTCAGCGAGTCGACAGCCTCGCCGACGACGGCGATTGCCGCTGCCCGATCTCCGGCCTTGACGACGAGCTGCCACCGCGCGCGACCGCGGAGGCGGAACAGCGGCGCGGGTCCGAGGACCTGCGCGTTCGGTGGCGCGATCAGGGCGCGAAGCTCGGCGGCGGCGGCCCCCGCGGCTGCGGCGTCGGGGGAGGAGCAGACGACCCGGATCAGCGAGCTGAACGGCGGATACCCGAGCGCGCGCCGACGCTCGAGCTCGCCGGCGAGAAATCCCTCGGTGTCGTGCCGGGCGGCGAAGCGGATCGCCCGGGCGTCGGGTGCCAGGGTCTGTACGAGCACCCGGCCGCCCGCATCGCCCCTGCCGGCCCGGCCCGCCAGCTGGGTCACGAGCGAGAACGTGCGCTCCTCCGCCCGAAAGTCAGGGAATCTCAGCGTCTGGTCCGCGTCCAGCACGATGCCGAGTGTGACCTCGGGGAAGTCGTGCCCTTTCGCGACCATCTGCGTGCCGACGAGCAGGCCCGCCGGCGCCGCGTCGAAGCGCTCGAGCAGCTTCCCTGCACCGTCTTTTGCCCGCGTGACGTCGGCATCGAGCCGGAAGACGGGAAAGCCCGGCGCCCCGAGCGCCTCCATCAGTACCTGCTCGAGCCGCTCCGTTCCGGCTCCGTGGCGCGCCAGCGTGGTCGAGCCGCAGTCAGGACATCGGGCCGGCACCCGCTCACGGTGGCCGCAATGATGGCAGCGGACGGTGCCCTCGGCGAGGTGGAGGACGAGGGCGACGTCGCATTCGGGGCAGGTCCAGACGCGCCCGCAGTCGCGACAGGAGAGGAAGTTCGACCAGCCCCGCCGGTTCAGCAACACGATCGCCTTCTGCCCGGCGCGCCTGACCTCGACGAGCGCGGCGCGTGTCTCAGGATGCAGCGGATGGGACTTCGTGCGCATGTCCAGCACCTTGACCGGCGGCAGCCGGCGCCCATCGACCCGCCCCGCTAGACGCAGCCGCGCCATCGAGTTGAAGCTCTCGGGCCGCGGCGTGGCGCTGCCGGCCACGAGCACGGCGCCATGCTCGAGGCTGCGCCGCTCCGCCACCATTCTCGCGTCGTAGCGGGGGTCGCCCTCGTGCTTGTAGGAAGCCTCGTGCTCTTCGTCGATCACGATCAGACCGATGTCGGGCAGTGGCGCGAACACGGCGGACCGTGGCCCGACGCAGACGCGTGCGTCACCGCGCGCGAGCCGGATCCACTCGTCGTAGCGCTCCCCCTGCCCGAGCGCCGAGTGGAGCACGGCGACCGTGTCACCGAAACGGGCGCGAAACCGCGCCAGGGCCTGCGGGGTCAGTGCGATCTCTGGAACGAGGACGATCGCGTTCCGACCGGCGGCGAGCGTCGCCGCCACCGCCTGCAGGTACACCTCGGTCTTCCCCGATCCGGTGACGCCGTGCAGCAGAAAGCGTGCCGCGCGCCGCTGCGACAGCGCACCTAGCACCGGCGCAAGCGCGGACTCCTGCTCCCGGCTGAGCGGCGGCGGCGGCGGCGCGTCACCAACCGCGTGACGGACCGGCAACCTCGAGCGCTCGCACCGCTCGAGCGCGGCGAGGCCCCGACCCTCGAGGCGGCGCACGACCGCCGCGCCGATGTCGGCCGCCGCTACCGGCCCCTGCTCCGCGAGGCGCTCCAGTGCCGCGCGCTGGCCGTCCGTCAGCCGCACGTCGGGGTCCCTCAGGGCATCCCGGCCCGCATCGGTCGCCGAGGCCACAAGCACCGATCTGGGGCGCACTCCGGTGGCGGCCCCAGGCGCGAGCAGCAGACTCAGAGCGCGCGCCGGCGTCGAGCAGTACTCCCGCGCCATCCAGCCTGCGAGTTCGACCAGATCGGGCGGCAGCGGTGGCGACAATACCTCGAGCGGCTCGACCAGCCGCTCGGTCGGGAGCTCCGAGCAATCCGCAAGCGCGAGCACCACACCGAGCGTCGGCCGGCCTCCGAAAGGCACGGACAGCAGCGATCCGACCCTGACGCCGGCGTGCTCGGCCGCGAGGCGGTAGTCGAACGGTCCCCGCACAGCGCGGGTACGCATGAGCGGCTCGACGCGGGCGACCGCGAGCGTCGCCGGTGGAAGGGTCTCAGTCATGGTGATTAACAAGTCGAGCGATCAGTGCCCGAGATTGGAGGGTAAAGTGGGGGCGAGATGACCGGTGATGGGCTTTTCGGGGAGCTCCTGGCTTGGACCGGCCTCGGCACGCCCGCAGATGAGACTATGGGTCCTGCCACCGATGGTCCCGCCACGAGCGGCCCGCGGTACCCGCGCACACCGCCACCCTGGCCGTTCGACGAGCCGCCCGAGCCTGAGGCGGCGGCACCAGAGCCGGCCGTTCCCTTCATACCGACGCCGCTGCCGTTCTCCCCGACGCGCCACACCTTCGGGCCGGCGCCCGAGCCTCCGCGACTCGCGCCCGAGCCCGCCCCGGCGCCAGAGGCCGGCCCTCAGAAGGCGTTCGTCCCGCCACCGTGGCCGTTCGAGTCGCCCGCCGCGCCGGCCGCGCCCAGGGTCGCCAGACAGCGGCCGGTCGCGATGCCTGAGCCGTTCGTCCCGACGCCGCTGCCGTTCGCGCCGACGCGCCACACCTTTGAGCCCGCACCCGCGCCCGTGATCGTGATGCCCGAGCCGGCCGGCCCGGCACGACCGAGGTTCGGCCAGATGCACGCTGAGGCGACCGCTCGAGCAAGCCGGTTCGTAGCGGCCCAGCAGGCGGCCGGCCCGCTCCGCCGCAACGGCACCCGCAATGGCAACGGCAACGGCAACGGCACCGATCCGCTAGCGGCTCTCGGTGCCGGGCTCTCGCCACGGGGCGCCGCCGTCCTCAGGGCGACCCAGTCGTACGGCGCGAGTCCGTTTCCCGCCCCGGCCCCCCAAGCCCAGACGGCATCGAACCTGCGCCAGGAGGCGATCGAGCGAGCCCTCGCGCGCGGACGGGCCTTGGCCGGCGACCCCCAACAGCGGCCGGCGCCGCAGAGCAGCACCGTGAGCTCCGATCAGATCGGCCTCGTGGCGGCGCTCGCATTCGTACTGCTGATCGAGGTGGTTGGCGGTGTGCTGGTGCTTGGGATCGGAGCCGGGTACCCCATCCTCGCGTTTGGGTTCGCGCTCGACGCGTGCACGCGGATGCTCGGCACGATCGCCGCCTCCCGCAGCGGCAACGAGTGGGGCGACGGTTGGCGATGGGCCTGCGCCTTGATCGGCAGTCCCGCCGTGGTCTCCTTCGCCTTCCAGAACGACGGCAGCCTGGCGGATGGCGACCTGGCGCCGCTCGCCGGACCGATCGCGGCGGTCGCGATCATCTGCATCGTCGCCGGGCTGGCGGGAATTCCAGCCGGAATCTAACCTCGCTCGGGCCGGATCCAGCCGTTACGCTGCCTCAGACGATGGATGCGGCGCCCGCGGAGCAGGTTCTCTTCCACGGCCATCCCTCCTGGCGCTCGATCCTTGACCTGTACGTCAAAGGTTGGTTCGTGACGGTGGCGGCCGCCGTTCTCGTCGCCGCGGCCACGGATATCGCGGCGGGCCATATCGAGCTCGGCTTCGTAGTGCTCGTGATCGCGTTCTCGCTTGCGGCCGTGCTGCTCGTCGGCTTCATCCAGCGTAAGCGGACGCTCTACACCATCACCACCCAGCGGCTGACGATCCGTACCGGCCTCTTTGCCCGCGACGTCCAGGAGACGCGACTGGACCGGATCCAGAACGTCAATTCACGTCAGTCGATGCTCGAACGGATCCTCCGCGTCGGGACGATCGACTTCGACACCGCCGCAGGCGCCGAATACAATTTTGCCTTCCACGGCCTCGCCGACCCCGGTCAGGTCGTCCGCACGGTCGACGAGGCGCTGCGCGGCATCCCGCACCCGCGCGTGTGAGCGACCAAGAGGCCGTCTCAAGCAGCAGCCGTTTCGCCGAGCCCCGCCGCCGCGCGGAGCGCGCTCGCCTTGTCGGTGCGCTCCCACGTGAAGTCCTTGTCCTCGCGGCCGAAGTGGCCGTAGGCGGCGGTCTTCTGGAAGATCGGGCGGTGCAGCCTGAGGTACTGTCGGAATGCGCCGGGCCGAAGGTCGAAGTGCTCGCCGATCAGCTCGAGGATCCGCCCGCGACCGATCTTCTCGGTCCCGAAGGTCTCGACCATGACCGAAACCGGATGCGCGACGCCGATCGCGTACGCGACCTGGACCTCCGCCTTATCTGCGAGCCCCGCCGCGACCACGTTCTTCGCGACGTATCGCGCCGCATACGCCGCGGAGCGGTCGACCTTGGACGGGTCCTTGCCCGAGAAGGCACCGCCGCCGTGCCGGGCCATGCCGCCGTAGGTGTCGACGATGATCTTACGTCCGGTCAAGCCGCAGTCGCCCATCGGGCCGCCGATCACGAAGCGACCGGTGGGGTTGACGAGGAAGCTCTTGTGCAGCTTGCGCGAGTCGTAGAGGTCCTCGGGCAGGATCGGCTCGATCACGTGCTCCCACAGGTCGTCTTTGATCAGGGATTCTGCGCCTTCTCTGTGCTGGGTTGAGATCAGCAGCTTCTCGATCTCGACCGGGCGGCCGTCGACGTATCGAATCGTGACCTGCGTCTTTCCGTCAGGCCGCAGGTAGGGGATGATCTCCGCCTTGCGGACGTCCGCCAGGCGCTTCGCAAGCTTGTGCGCAAGCGCGATCGGGAGCGGCATCAGTTCGTCCGTCTCATTTGAGGCGTATCCGAACATCATTCCCTGGTCGCCCGCCCCGGCGATGTCGAGCTCATCGTCGTCGCCGGGATCGGTGCGGGCCTCGTACGCCTCGTCGACGCCCTGCGCGATGTCAGGCGACTGCTTGTCGATCGCGTTGATGACCGCGCAGGTGTGGCAGTCGAAGCCGTACAGCGCGTCCGTGTAGCCGATCCGCTTTACCGTCTCGCGGGCGATCTCCTGGATGTCGACGTAGGTGGAGGTGCTGATCTCGCCCGAGACGATCACGAGCCCCGTGTTGACGAGCGTTTCACACGCCACGCGGCCGGTGGGGTCATCGCGCATCACGGCGTCGAGAACGCCGTCGGAGATCTGGTCGGCGATCTTGTCCGGGTGTCCTTCGGTGACGGACTCGGACGTGAATAGGTACTCGTTGTCGTCTAGTGGTGTCATGAGATCTGGAGGAACAGCTCCGTGGTCGATTCGGCCTCCCCGCTCGTGGAGTCCAATCCGATGGCGTGGACCCGTTCGAGGTCCGGCTTGAGCGCCCGAAACCTGGGGCCAGTCATCAAGCCGGTCTGCTCACCGAGGCTGAGGAGCTGATTTAGGTCGAGGAAGAGTAGCGATGTCACGCGCGCCGGGTGATTCCCGAGCGTGAGCCGGAAGGCCGGGTCGTCGACGATCGAGCTCGGAGGACGGGCGACCGCGGCGATCCCTTGAAGGCTCGTCGATATCACCAGGTCGCCACCGAACACGGCATAGTCGAACTGGACGCCGGGCGCCAGCACGAGCTGCTCCGCGGTCTGTCCCCCGGCTGTCACCTGATTGAACACGGGTACCTGGCCGGCTGCAATCCCGGTCGATGTGAGCAGCGACACGAGCGGGTTCTCGAGCTGAGCGAACACGGTTGCGGTCTGGCTGGGGTTCGGCGTGCGAGCGATCAGCGTCACGACCGGCGCGCCGCCATGGCTGGAGATGACGAGGGCCGACTCCCGCTCGAACAGCGGCAGGATGTCATCGCGCACATCGATTCCCTCCGCGGTCAGGGCGATGCCGAGCCGCTTCACCAGCTCCGGAATCCGCCCGCCGATCCCGGTCGTGATGAGTAGGCGGGGCAGGATCTTGTTGAGTCCGGTCCCGTCCATGAGCAGGGCCGCCGCGGCGGGTACCGAGGAGGGCAGCGAAGGCGTGAACGACACCGCGCTCGTCCGCGCGAGCCTCGGGTCCAGCACCTGGTGCACGTAGACCTGAACGCCTCCCGAGGCCGGCGTCAGCGCAACTGCGACGCCTTGCAGAGTCGGCTGGTAGATCAACGAGGTGAGCGTGCCGACGAACCCGTGTTGGGAAGCGAGCAGCCGTACCACGCCGGTGCCGGAGAAATAGGCGTCGACCGCGCGGCCGGCGGGCTCGGACGCTGTCGCCCGCTGGTAGGCGGAGACCTCGCTCAGAGACGGCGAGTGCCCCTCGGCGACATCGATCGCAGCGCGAACCGAGGAGCTGTGGCCGAGCACCAGGTAGTGACCGACGAACGCACTGTCGTCGGCGCGAGGATGGCCGGTGATCGTAGTTCCCTCATAGCTCGCCGTGCCGTCGGTCGGCACCGTGGCCAGGAAGCGCTCCGCCGCCCTGAGGTCGCTGACGCCGACCACGATCAGCTCGCCCGGAGTTGGTCCAGTGGTGTCGAAGAGGGCGATCGCCGCGTCCTTACCGAGCCATGGCCGGATGTCGGTGTCGAAGTCCGCTGTCACCGCCCGACCCGTCGGACCGAGCCCGGCCAGCAGCTCGTCGCGCAGGCGAGGGTAGCTGGGGAAGCGGCCGGCGAGCGCGAGCGCGCTCGCCACCTCAGGACGTGACTCGTCGGTCGAGAAGTGCAGGTACGCGAGCGCGTCGCTCGGCACCACGGATGCCGCTCCGGTCGCGGGCGCGATCACGGAAGTGCCGCCCGAGCCGGCGATCACCACGACGAGCAGGATCAGGACTGCTGCGGCGACCGCCAACATCGCGCGGCGGTCGCGCGGCGCGGCACCGGGGGCACCGCCGCGCGGCGGCGCGTCTGGTTGCGCATCGTCGGCGCCGCGGCCACGCGACCCGAGGCCGAACGGCGCTCGTTTCAAAGAAAGCTTCTCTGGCAGCCGCGCACGCACCCGCCGCGCAGTCAATCACGCGACGGCAACATCCGTATCGCTAACCGGCTCGTCCCCGGCGGCTTCATGGCTCCTGGCAGGCCGCGATCCGGCTCGGCGGCTCCGCTCCTCCCGTGCCGGGCCGGGACGTCGCTGGTTTCGCTCGACGAAGTCGATCACGAGCGGGATGCCCTCGAGACGGTAGCGCTCGCGGAGACGATTCTCCAGGTAGTAGGCGTAGTCGCGGGTGACCCGGTCGCGCGAGTTGACCTGGATCGAGAACCGCGGTGGGCCCTCCTCCGTCTGCGTCATGAAGATCAGCTTCAGGCGGTGGCCTTGCTTTGCCGGTGGCTGGCGGGCCGCCACCAGCTCCGTCAGGAAGCGGTTGAGCTGCGGCGTCGGGATGCGCCCGCGCGTGCGGTCAGCGAGCGCGAGTGATTCCGCCAGCAGCCGCTCGATGTGACGGCCGGTGAGCGCGCTCGCGGTCAGGACGCGCGGACGCAGGCGGAGCTTCTGCTGGACACGTCCCCGCTCGTACTCGAGGTCGACATCGGTCGCCACGTCCCACTTGTTGAGCACCAATGCCGTCGCGCAGCCGCTCTTCATCGCAAGGTCGCCGATCCGCAGATCCTGGCTGGTGACCCCCTCCGTGGCATCGCACACGACCAGTGCGACATCGGCTCGCTCGGCGGCGCGCTGGGAGCGCAGTGCGGTGTAGTACTCGACCGACTCGCCGACCTTCGCCTGACGACGCAGCCCGGCGGTGTCGATCAGGATCAGCTCGCGGTCGCGGTAGGCGAACGGAAGGTCGATCGCATCCCGCGTCGTGCCCGCGCGCGGAGATACGATCACCCGGTTCGCACCGAGGAAGCGGTTCACGAGCGAGGACTTGCCGACATTCGGGCGTCCGATCACGGCCAGACGGACCGGGTCGACCGCGTCAGGATCGGTCTCGCCGAGATCGGCGTCGAGCGCGAGCGCGGTGAGCCGGTCGAGCAGATCGCCGGTGCCGAGCCCCTGGGCTGCGGAGACCGCGATCGGATCCCCGAACCCGAGTCCGTGGAATTCCGCCGCGAGCGCGAGGTCGCGGACGCTGTCGATCTTGTTTGCGGCCACGACGACGGGAAGCGAGCCGCGCCGGAGGATGTCGGCGATCTCGTGGTCCCCAGGTCTCAGACCACCGCGCGCGTCGACGACCAGCAACGCAACATCGGCGTCGGCGAGCGCGGCCCGCGCCTGGTCCTGCACGAGCACCGCGAGGTCGTCGCGGTCCTCGAGATCGACGCCGCCCGTATCGATCAGCGTCAGCTGGCGGCCGTTCCACTCGGTGTCGAGCTCTTTCCGGTCCCTGGTCACTCCCGCCCGTTCGTGCACGACCGCCTCGCGCGATTGCGTGAGCCGGTTGACCAGCGATGACTTCCCGACGTTGGGATAGCCGACGACGGCGATCTTCATGCCACCGAGGTTAGTCGGGCGCGGGGCTCGGAGGCGGGGCGCCACCCTCTCCCAGCTCGCGGGCGAGTGCGAGGATCCGCGCCACGACCTCGTCGAAGTCCAAATTCGTCGTGTCGAGGACCACCGCTCCGGCAGCGGGCGCGAGCGGGGAATGCGCGCGCGTACGGTCGCGCTCGTCGCGTGAGGATTGTTCGGCCAGCACCGCCGACGCGTCCGCGCCGGTCTGAGCTGCGCGCCGGTGTGCGCGCTCCTCCGCGCTCGCGGTCAGAAAGACCTTCAGTGCCGCGTCCGGCGCGACCACGGTGCCGATGTCCCGGCCCTCCACGACCCAGTCCCCGTGCGACACCATCCGCCGCTGCTCGGCTACCAGCGCCTTCCGGACCTCCGGGTCGGCGGCCACCCTCGAAGCCGCTTGGGAGACCTCGGGCGCGCGAATCGCCTCGGTCACGTCGCGCCCATCGATCGTGACGCGTTCTCCGAGCCCGATCTGCAGCGAACGGGCGACCTCGGCCGGCGTGCGCCCTCGCTCCGCCGCCGCCAGCGCGACCGACCGGTACATCGCGCCGGAGTCCAGGTAGGTGAAGCCGAGCGCCTCCGCGAGCCGCCGCGCGACGGTCGACTTGCCCGCCCCGGCCGGGCCGTCGATCGCGACGACCATTAGCGAACCACTACCTCAGCCTCGCGACGTCGTCGGCGAACCCCGGATATGACACGGCCGCCGCCTCCATCCCGAGCACCTCTACCCCCTCGCGGGACGCGAGGCCGGCGACGGCGCCGAGCATCGCCAGGCGGTGATCTCCGCGCGCGTCGAGCGTCCCACCGCGCAGGCCGCCCGTGCCGCGGACCACGAATCCGTCCTCGGTCGCTTCGATGTCGCCGCCAAGACCTGTGAGCCCGTCGACGACCGACGCGATCCGATCCGACTCCTTCACCCGCAGCTCCGATGCGCCGCGAACCGCGGTCTCGCCCTCCGCGAAGCACCCGAGCAGCGCCACCAGCGGCAACTCATCGATTGCCAGCGGCACCTCCTCCGCCTCGACGACGGTGCCCTCGAGCGGCCCCGCACAGACATCCAGGTCGGCGACCGGTTCCTCCGCCGAGAACGTGCCGGGGGGCTCGACCTCCCCGACCACGATCGCGCCCATCCGTTCGAGTATGCGCAGGAACCCCGCGCGTGTCCAGTTGACGCCGACGCCCTCGAGCAGCAGGCGAGATCCACGCACGATGACCCCCGCCGCGATCAGGAACGCTGCCGAGGAAAGGTCGCCGGGGATCTCCACCACCTCGAGCTCGAGCTCGTCGGCGTTGCCGATCGTGGTGCGGTAGCCGGAGGGCGCGATCGGCTCGCGCCCGATCGGGGCGCCCGCCCGCAGCATCATCCGCTCGGTGTGGTCACGGCTCGCCGTCGGCTCGATCACCGCCGTCTGCGCCGTCGTCAGCCCGGCGATCAGGATGCAGGATTTGACCTGCGCGCTCGCCACCGGCAGCTCGTATTCGATCCCACGCAGACGCTCGCCGTGCACCGTAAACGGTGGGAAACGCCCCTCGCGCGCGTCGATCCGCGCCCCCATCGCCCTGAGCGGCTCGGCGATCCTGTCGATCGGACGGCCCCGAATCGAGGCGTCTCCGTCCAGGGTGAATGCCATGCCCGGCTGGAACGCCAGCCACCCGGGCAGCAGGCGCATCAGCGTCCCCGCGTTCCCGACGTCGATCACGCCCGGCGGCTCCTGCGCATTTCTGAGCCCTCCACCCCGGATCAGCAGGTCGTCAGCCCGCACCTCGACGATCGCGCCCAGCGCGCCGACCGCCGCGAGGGTCGAGTTCGTGTCCTCCGCGTCGAGGTAATTACGGATCCGGACCGGCTCTGACGCCATTGCACCGATCAGTGCCGCGCGGTGCGAGATCGACTTGTCCGCCGGCGGCCGGATCCGCCCGCGCAGCCCAGCGGACGGTTCGAAGCGTACGTTCACGCTGATCGCACGCGGTCACCAGCACCAATGTCGCGCCGCGCGTTCATGCGACGGTCACCGGGAAACCGAGGCGGCGGACGAGGTCATGCGCCCGACGCGCTTCCTTTTCGCCGGCGATCCACAGCGCCACGACGCCATCGCTCATATCCGGTGCGGGATACAGCGCCATGTCGGTGATGTTGACCCCGGACCGCCCGAGCTCGAGCGCGAGCTGGGCGATCACGCCGGGCCGGTTGGGCACCGAGGCGCGCAGCTCGACCAGAGGCCCGGCGGCGAACTGGGCCTCGAGCAGCCGGCGGCGATCGATCGCCGCGGCGTCATTCCAGGCGGTCACCGCGTCCTCGTCACCGGCGACCAGCGCGTCGCGGAACCTGCCAAGGCGCTCGATCGCCTCCTCGACTTGCGCGGCGAGGACGACTCGATTGCTGATGTAGATGTCGGTCCAGATCGCGCTCGATGCCCCGGCGACGCGAGTGGCGTCACGAAAGCTCGGACCGGTCGCCGGCAGGCGCTCATCCTCGGCGGAGAGCGCGTGCGCAGCCTGCGAGACGAGCACGTTGGCGAACGCGTGCGGCAGATGCGACACCGTCGCGAGGATCGTGTCGTGCGTGTCCGCGTCGATCGCCGTCGGACGGGCGCCGAGCTGGCGCAGAAGGCGATAGAGACGCTCGTAGGGCACCCCGGACGTGGTCGCGGCAGGAGTCAGGTACCAGGTCGCGCCCTCGAACAGGTCGGCGCGGGCATGCTCGACGCCCGAGGTTTCCGCCCCGGCCAACGGGTGCCCACCGACGAACCGCGGGTCGTCGTGGTCGGCGACGATGGTCCGCTTCGTCGAGCCGACATCCGAGACCACGCACTCCGGCGGAGCCGCCGCCAGCGCGGCGCCCACGGCCTGCGAGATCATCCCGACGGGCACGGCGACGAATACCACGTCACGGTCCGATACCGCCTCGGCGATCGTCGGCGCGGCCCGGTCGAGCGCCCCGCGCTCCAGCGCGGCCGCAAGCGCCGGCGCCGAGCTGTCATAGCCCACGACATCGGCTCCGACCCGCTCGCGCGCGGCCAGCGCAATCGACCCACCGATCAGCCCGACCCCGATGACGGCGATCCGCGGCGCGGCCACACCAACCGCCTCACCCGCCGACCTCCCAAGGGAGCGAAGCTCCCCTTCGCCGCCAGGCGAACTCCCAGCGCACTGCCCCTCCCCGGGACGTTCGCCGCCAGGCGAACTCCCAATGGAATCGGCGCCAGCCGATTTCACACGGTCGACAATACGTTGCCGGCGAGCGCCGCCGCAGCCTGGACTCGCTCGACGTACTCGGCGAACTCGTCCGCCACGAGCTGCTGCGGGCCGTCACAGATCGCCTCTTCTGGCTGTGGATGGACCTCGACGATGATCCCGTCCGCGCCCGCCGCGGCAGCTGCGAGCGACAGGGGCAGAACGAGGTCACGTCGCCCGGCGGCGTGGCTCGGGTCGACGATCACCGGTAGATGACTGAGCTCCTTAAGGATCGGAATCGCCATCAGATCGAGCGTCGCGCGGCGGTACGCGGTCTCGAACGACCTGATGCCGCGCTCGCACAGCATGACCGCCTCGTTGCCCTCCTTGAGGATGTATTCAGCGGCCATCAGCAGCTCGTCGATGGTCGCCGACAGGCCCCTTTTGAGGAGCACCGGGCAGCCGGACCTTCCGACCTCGGACAGCAGCGAGTAGTTCTGCATGTTGCGAGCACCGATCTGGATCACGTCGGCTACCTCGAGCACGGCGTCGAGGTCGCGCGCGTCCATCAGCTCGGTGACGACCGGCAGCCCCGTCTCGAGCTTGGCCTCCGCAAGCAGGCGCAAGCCTTCCTGACCGAGGCCTTGGAAGGCATACGGCGACGTCCTCGGCTTGTACGCGCCGCCGCGAAGCAGGGTCGCGCCGGCGTCGCGGACGACCCGGGCGGTCTCGAGCGTCTGCTCGCGCGACTCAACGGTGCACGGTCCGGCGATCAGCGCGAAGTGCTGGCCGCCGATCTTGCGGCCGCCGATGTCGAGCACCGTCCGCTCGCCGTGCTTGAACTGCATCGAGGCAAGCTTGTATGGCTTCGAGATCGGCACCACACGATCAACGCCCGGTGCGCCCTCCAGCTCGAGTCGTTGCACGTGCTCGGCGTCACCGATCGCCCCGATCACCATGACCTCCTCACCACGGCTCGGGTGCGCACGGGCGCCCACACTCTGCACTCGATCGATGACGGCCTGCACCTCCTGGTCGGTGGCCGTCGGTTTCATCACAATCATCATCGCTTGTCCTTTCTACGCTAGGAACTCTACGGAAGCTGGGGCGCTCCGGGCCCGGGGACCTTCGGCCGGGAGCGCCCGGGAACGCTGATCGTGGAGGCCGAAGGTCCCTTAAGGGCCCGGATGGCCCCGAGTTCGCCTGGCGGCGAACGTCCCGGTGGTTCGGCGCTCGACCAGAGATCGCTACGCGCCCAGTCGGCGCGGGTGCGGTCGTTGGTCCCCACCGGCAGCCGTTCGCCGGTGGTGGGCCGAGCGCCTAGCTAAATCGCCAGGCGTAGAAGCGCGCGTAGAAGCAGCCGAGATCCGGCGGGGTGCAGCGAGTCGGGCTGGAGCTAGCTTCGCTCATGCGCGCACTGGTTTGTATCAGAGCTTGGCGCGGATGCCAACCTCTGGCCTCACGCGACGTTTTCGCCCCAAATCTGTCGGGTCCCCGCCCGTTGGCACCACTTGATAACGCCCGCGGCGCGCGTGTGCGTACGACGCGAGCCGCTGCGACCGGCCGCGATCGTTCCGCTTGTTTGACGTCCCGCACGTGGTCCCAACAGTCGATTTAGCTGATACGAAGCCGTGCCGAGCCCGGCCCTATGCAGCGGGGTGTGGTTGGGCGGGGCGGTGTTCTTTTGCGAACCCCTGGTTCGCTTAAGAGGGTCTCCTGTCGTTTCCGTGGGTTGTTCACCGGTTTGGGAGGGGTGGGCAGAGGTCGGCCCGAACCCCCCCGACTCGTTCCCTTTCGCGGTGATGCGCGATCAGAAAGCCCGTATCGACGCGGCTCGCAAACGGCGGTCCAGGTCACCCGACGCCATCCCGGCGACAAGCCTGCCTCACGGCGATGACGCCGACCGAGCCCGCTGCGGCTACACCAGTTCGGCGAGCGCCGCCACGAAGCGGGCGTTCTCCGCCTCGGTACCGACCGTCACTCGCAGAGCCCCCTCACGCCCGAGTGACGCACCCGCGCGCACGAGGACGCCGCGTTCCGCGAGCCCGCGCGTGACCGCCTCCTCGGTCGCGGCCGAGCGCGCTTGCTCGCCATCATTGGATTCGGGCAGCCTCAGCCAGACGAAGTTCGCCTCCGAGTCGGCGAGCCAGAGGCCGAGGCCCCGGATCCCCTCCTCGAGCGCCAGACGGTTGGCGATCGTACGCGTCACCCGATCCTCGACCGCATCCTGGTGGCGCAGCGCTTCGACCGCGGCGGCTTGGGCGACGGCATTCAGGTGGAAGGGCTGGCGTACCTGATCGACCGCCTCGCGGAAGCGCTCGTCGCCGCACAGCCCGTACCCCACGCGCAGCCCCGCCAGTCCGTAAACCTTCGAGAAGGTCCGCAGCAGGACGAGGTTCGGCCAGCGCCTGAGCAGCTCGACCGACGCGAACGGGTCACCGAGGGTGAGCGCGAACTCGCAGTACGCCTCGTCGAGGATCACGCACACGTGGCGCGGAACGCGCTCTAGCAGCGCTTCCACCTGCTCGAGCCCTACCGACGTGCTCGTCGGGTTATTCGGATTGCACACCAGCACCAGTCGCGTGGCCACGGTGACTTCGGCGGCGATCGCGTCCAGGTCGTGGCGTTCGTCTCCGTCGAGCGGCACCTCGATCGCCCGTGCGCCCGATGCCGCGGCTAGATGTGGGTAGACGGAGAAGGCCGGCCACGCATACACCACTTCGGCGCCGGGCTCGAGCAGCGCCTCGCCGGCAGCGAGCAGGATGTCGCAGGATCCGTTTCCGAGGGCGATCCGCGCGGGCGGAATCCCGTAACGGTCGGCGAGCGCGCGGCGAATCGCCGAATATGAGGGGTCGGGGTAGCGGTTGGCGCCCGCCACCGCCTTCCGCGCGGCTTCGATCACCACGGGCAGCGGTCCGAATGGCGATTCGTTGCTGGCGAGCATCGCAACGTCGTCGCCAAGGTCGTAGCCGGCGGCGACGGGGTAAGAGGGAATGCGGCGGATCCTCGCTGCGAACTCGATCGCCATCTCGCTGCCTATTGTGCCGATTCGAGATCCAGGCGCAGCGCCCGCGCCTCGCCGAGGTAAACGTGCCGTGGCTCGTGTTCGTCGTAGGAGTAATAGTGCACGAGCACCCGGATCACCCGCGGCATCGAGCCCGGTACCGGTACCTCCCTCGCGCACAGCAGCGGGACCTGGTCGAGTCCGAGTCGCCGCGCCGCTACCGCCGGGAACTCGGCGTCGAGATCGTCGGTGAGCGTGAAGATGCAGCTCACCATCGACGTCGGGGACAGCGAGTTTCGCTCCATCAGCTCTCGCATCATCTCGTCGGTGGAAGCGAGGATGGCGTCGGCCTCGTTGGCCGGCACGCTGTTGGCGCCCCGCAGGGCAAAGAGCCGCATGGCACGGCAGTCTGCCAGAGCACGCCCAAGCGACCCCCATCACCCACCCCAGCCCGAACCCACCCCCCACCCGCGAGTTCGGCCATCCCACACGGGCTCCACGACGACCACCCCAGCCGAACTCGCAATGGAATCGCCGCCAGGCGATTCCACAGCTACTGTTCGAGGCGCAGCTGACGCGCGGCCGAAGCGCGGTCGACGGGCGTGGACATCGGGTGGAAGCCGAGGTTCGTCAACGTCATAACCGTCGCCGGGATGAACGTCAGCACGAGGAACACTGTGAACGCGACGGTCGCGCGCCGCAGCCGGATGCTCGTCCCCAGCGCCGCGAGCGGCAGTAGCCAGACGATGTACCAGGGCACGAGCCAGGCGAGACTGCACATCAGCGCGAGCGTCGACCAGCCCGCGCCGGACAGCCAATCCCCTCGCCGGCGAACGAGAACGGCGACCACCAGGACCACCGCGACGCTCCCGATGCGCAGGAGCGTCGGCGTGCCGCCTCCGACTCCGAGCGCGAGGCCGACCAGGTTAGGCACGCTGAAGACGGTCAGCAGCGTGCTTTGGTCCGAGAGGTTAGGGGTCGCCAGCCCGAACGCGGCGTAGCTTGCGAAGGCAAGCGGGATCGCCGCGAGCGCCGTCCCCGCAAGCAGACGGACCCCGCGACGCTGTGAGATCGGCTGAGGCCGATTCCATGGACGCGCGGCGAGTAGCAGGAACGGCAGCAGTATCACCGCAGTGAACTTGACCGAAACGGCCAGCATCAGCGCCGCGCCCGACCACAGGTCTCGCCGATCGAGGAGCAGCGAGATCGACGCCATCGCGGGCAGGAGCATGAACACGTCGTTGTGGAACCCGCCGAGCTCGTAGATCAGGAAGATCGGGTTCGCCGCCACGAACAGCACCGCGAACCGCGGATCCCTACCGAGCTGCCGCGCACACCGCCACACCAGCGCGATGAACCCGAGACTGGCCAGCACCGTCGCCAGCTTCAGAACCCAGTACGCCACCGGCAGCGGCAGGCGCGCCAGCGGGTAGGTGAGCAGCGTGAACGCCGGCCCGTACGGGCTGCGTAGGTTGTGCCAGCTGGTCAATCCGAAGACGGGATCGTGCCGCGCGGCTTCGATTACGTGGGTGTACGGGTTGAGCCCATGCAGACCGCCGAGGCGGGCATAACCCAGGTAGTTGAAGACGTCGGTCAGCTCGAGCGGAGGACTCAGCAGTATTACGACGTGGAGCGCAACGATCGCGATCACGATCGTCCGCATCGAGAGCATCCGGACCGACGCGAGCGCAACCACGTACGCGATCGTCATCGCCAGCACCACCGCGCTCAGGCCATAGCTCAACACGAGCGGATCCGTGATCAGATGACCGAACACGCCGTGCATCGGGCCCGAGAGCCAGTCGGGGAACGCGAACCGGCTCCTGGGGACCAGTACCGACGGGCTGGCGGCGGCGAACACCACCACAGCGAGGCACCCGGCGAACAGGGCCCCGAGCCCGACCCGCCCATACACCGGTCCCGACAGCACGACTCGCCGGCTGAGCACCCGCAGGCGCGTGCCGGGAAGCGCGACGCGCGGAAGCGCGATGTCCCCCGGTCCGGCGCCCAGACCGGCAACCGGTTTTGACGCGAGCGCGCGCGACCTATCCCCCTGGCTCGGGTCGTGCCGCATCGCGGTGAAGTGTGCCCTGCGCGGGCCTCGTATCCCCATTGGCAATATTGGGATCGTGTTAGGCGCCGACAATCCGGCGCTTCACAACGAGTTATCGCGCGAGGCGCTCCCAGCGCGCATTCGCCGCCTGGCCGACGGATGACGCCATCGGGTTGATGTGGAGCTGACCGAGCAGAAGTCCGGTCGCCGGCGCGAACGAGATCACGAGGAACACGGTGACCGCGACCGCGACTCGGCGCAGCCTGAGACTCGAGCCGATCCCGGCCAGCGGCAGCAGCCAGACGACGTACCAAGGCATCAGCCACGCGAGACTCGCAATCAGCGCCAGGGTCGCAAAGCCGGCTGCTGACAGCCAGTCGCGGCGGCCTCGCGCCACGGCCGCCACGAGGATCGCCACCACCACCACGACGGCCACGTTCGCGAGCCGCAAGACCACCGGTGCGCCGCCGCCGAGCCCGAGCAGAAGGCCCACCAGGTTGGGTCCAGAGAATGGCGTCAGGATCGAGCTCTGGTCGGAGAGGTTGGGGATCGAGAAGCCGAAGGCGGCAATGCTCGCGCCGGCAAGGGGCACCACGGCAAGCGCGGCGCCGGTCAGGAAGCGCGCGCGGCGGCGAGGCGGGCGCGCCGCCAGCAGCAGGAACGGCAGCAGCAGCACCATCGTGAACTTCACCGCGACCGCGAGCATCAGCGTCGCTCCCGACCGGCGGTCCCGCCCGTCGAGCAGGAACGAGATCGACGCCATCGCGGGCAGGAGCATGAACACGTCGTTGTGGAACCCGCCGAGCTCGTAGATCAGGAAGATCGGGTTCGCCGCCACGAACAGCACCGCGAACCGCGGATCCCTACCGAGCTGC
>Ga0302325_10003851_pt1 | contig 35039 bp, 24 predicted proteins | sample Palsa_T0_2_FD_201948 | JGI IMG/M metagenome (GOLD analysis project Ga0302325, IMG submission 201948) | Peat permafrost microbial communities from Stordalen Mire near Abisko, Sweden - Palsa_T0_2 | ecosystem: Environmental > Terrestrial > Soil > Palsa > Peat permafrost | place: Sweden: Abisko...
GCGCTGACCGAGGAGCTGCGCCGCGATGCGCCACCCCGGTGCCGCGAGAAGGGCCAGAGGGATCATCGCCGTCGACAGGTAGCGAGGCCGGGCGCCGTCGTCGGTTCCTCCGATGGTGACGAAGAGCGACGTCAGGAAGAGAAGGACGAGCGCCGCCGCAAAACGCCGCGCCGGGTGCGCGCGCGGTTCTGTGGCGAGCGCCACCCAGCCGAGGGCGGCGAGGAGCGCGGTGCCCGGAACGGTCCAGTCCAGGAGAAACGCGCGCAGGATGTCGAAGTGATGCCAGGCCTGCTCGCCGTCGACCAGGTTCGCCAGCGACAGGGCGCTCCCGCCAGTGTGCGCGCCGTAGATGGCGCGGAAGGTCGGCTCGTAGGCGCGGTAGCCGTCAGCGAACGGCGAGCCGAACTGGGCTTTCTGGTACGCGAGGTGAAGGACGGCGAAGGGCGCGGCCCCGGCGACGGCCAGCGCCACCGCGCGGGCGGAGCGCAGGGCCAGCAGCGCCGCGCCGAAGAGGACCGCGTCGAGCGGGCGGGTGAGCAGCGCGCATCCCATGGCCGCACCGGCCAGCACCATGCTCCACCCCGGCCCACCGTCGCAGGACCACGCCACCACCGCCGCGAACGCGATGGCCAGCCACATGGTGGCGGCCGTGTGCGAGAAGAACGTCGCTGCCTGGAAGGCGAAGAGCGGGGCCGCGCCGAGCACCGCCACCGCGAGGAGCACGCCGCGGGGATCGCGCGGTCCGAGGACTCCTCGCGCCGCCCAGGCCATGGCGAGGAGGGCGATGCCTCCCTCGATCGGCGTCACCAGCCATGGCAAGCCGGCGCGCACGCCCAGCGACAGCAGCGCCGACGTACCCGGCGGGTACTTGCTGCACACCCACGGCTCGAGGATCACGTGGTCCACGCGCAGGAGTTCCGGGTGGGCCGGCGTCGGGGCATGAAGCATCCCGCGCGCGAAGAGCTCCGCCTGGAGGACGTACGAGTATTCATCGCCGGAAAAAGGAAAGGCGTGCAGCGCGACCCGCGCGAACAGCGCATAGAAGGCGGTGAAGAGCGCCACGACGCCCGCGAGCAGGACCAGCGGGCGGCGCGCAGGCGGCACCATCACGCTCTTACACCAGCTCGATCGAGAGAAGCTTCCCCGGCGGCGCCTCGCTTTCGCGCGTCCAGAGGACCGTGGCCAGCACGATGGGCGAGCCGAGAGCCGGATAATGGAGATTCACCTCCGCCTCGTAGACGTCGCCGTGCCTCTCGGCGGTGTAGATCCGTCCGTTGAAATACACGCTCACCGCGGGTGCGCTCATTCCTTCCGTCGCCAGACGAAGCGTGTAGTTTTCGTTCGTCTTCGGGGCCACGCCCAGGTACACGTTGGTGTAGGGCCCGATGCGGCACCCCTCCAGCCAGCCCAGGCCGTCGTGAAAGAGGCGCTGCGGAGGGTCGCCGCAGGAGAGCTTCGCCGGCAGCGGTGGGTCGACGCCCCAGCGCGACTCCTGAAAGTCCGCGGCCAGCGTCGCGCTCCCGTGGGTGGTGCGGAAGTCGCCGTGAGGTTGCAGGATGTCCGCGCGGTCGGCCCACTCCCAGGGCACGAGAAACCGCGCCAGCGCGACGAAGCCCGCCCAGAACATGATCTTGGCGAGGCGCGCGTCGAGCGGCCGGCGTCCCTGGGGAGGGAGAATGAAGACGTACTGCACGGTGGCGAGCACGATGAGCGGCCAGAAGTCGCCCACGTACCGCCAGGCGAAGCCCTCCCCGCGGCGCACGAAGGCGGCGAAGAGGAGGGCCATGCCGGCGTAGGGCACGTAGAGGGCGAGGCGGCGCTCGCGGTGGCGCGCGACGAGGCCGTATGCCATTCCCACGAGGAGCACCAGCACGGCCGGGCCGAAGTACGGTTCGCGCGCGCCGTCGCGCTCCTCGAAGTCGAAGTGGCAGGTCCTCAGCCAGAGGTCGTGGGGGGTGCGCCAGATGTAGAAGAAGAACGCCCCGAAGAGGCGCCCCGACGCCTCCAGCGTGTGCCAGGGCGAGTCGCAGCACGTCGTTCCGAAGCGCAGCAGCGGAGTCTCGTAGTCCCAGGCGGGGTTGGAGTTCGCGTACCCCAGGGCGAGGACGCTTCCGCTCCGGACGGCGTTGCCGTAGAGCCAGAAGGCCAGGAAGGGGGCGACCACCGCGGCGAACTGGAGGGTACGCTTGGTGCTGCCCTGGAGGGCCACCAGCCCGGCCCAGACGCCCACGTACACCAGGCCGATGGGCCGGACGAGGAGGCCCATGCCGGCGGCGATCCCGAGGGCACAGACGGGGGCCAAGCTCCACGAGCGGAGCGCGAAGACGTACGCGCTCAGCGCCAGGAGCTGGCAGAGCGTCATGTAGGCCAGGGTCTCTTCGTAGATGACGAAGCGCGTCGACATGAACGGAAAGAGGATGACGTTGAGGACCATCCAGGTCGCCGCCCACGACACCGCCATGCGCTGCCCGGGCGAAGCCTCCACACCCCAGCGCATGGCCAGCAGCCGGTCGAGGGCCGCCCATAGGACGGGCATGGCCATCGCGAGGTAGACGAAGTAGATCGCGCGGTCCGGAAAGAACCCTTGCGCCATGTGGGTCGCGCCGGCGAACGCGTGAAAGGGGAGCTGGAGGAGCGGGACGCCGAAGCCCCAGTTCGTGTAGACCGCGCCGTTGTAGACCTGCTCGTCGTGCCCCACGAGCGTCACCATGCTGCGCAGCCGCAGCGTGCCGGTGAGCATGGCCTTGGCGGTGAATCGGTGCGCCTCGAACTTCTCGAACGACCAGATCTTGCCGTACATGCAGACCCACGCCGCGAGCAGCAGGACGCACGTACCCGCCACGGGACCGCGCGCGGATCCGCCGGCCTTCACGCCCACGGCCTCCACCGGAGAGGGCGGGCCGGGATGAGGGCGAACGAGGGCGAACCGGTCCAAGCGGCTTTGAGCTTTAGCCGGAAGCTCGAAGACTCCGCGTCGGAAAATTCATCCCCCGGAATAGGGAACGACGTCCTTGGTGCCCTGGGCGCGGTCGTGGATGGAGTTGACGGCGTCCATCGCCGAGTCGCGGAGCTGCTCGTCGATGAGCGACTGGGGAGCCGGCAGGCCCGGGCGCAGCAGGACGTCGAACTTCAACACCGTCCACTCCGGGCCCGCCGCGCGCATCGTCCAGACCGCCGCCGAGTCGTCGATGTTTCCCTTGCCGTGCACCATCTGTCCTTCGAGCACCTCGGCGCCCTGCGACTCGACCCGGAGCGGCGCGAAGCGCGTGACGTTCCAGAACTTGAGCGTGTTGTTCATCACGCCCATCTGCAGGTAGACGTCGGTGGAGCCGTCGGCGCCATGACCCACCACGCGTGAGCTGGTGATGCTCGAGGCGAGCTGGCGGTAGCTCGCGAAGTCGAGCACCAGGAGGCGCACCGTCGCGACCGGAGCGTGCACCAGCGTCTCCGCGTGGCCGAATCGATCGCTCCGCCCGGGCGGCGTCCAGTTCCACTTGAGGGCGTGTCCCGCCGCCGCGATCCGCGAAGCGTCCGCGTCCGTGGCGGGGGCATCCGCGCGTGCCGGCGACGCAACTGCCAGCGCACCGAGCACGAAGAGCGAAGCGGCAGAGCGGATCCATACCGAGGGGATCCAGGAGGGGGTACTCATCTCCACGTTCTAACGCATAGGGCGTGCCTCGTCCTCCGTACGGGTTCGCGAGCGAATGGAGGGTCGGGAGACGGTTCGCGACCGTGTGCCGTCTTTTCACACGTGCCACCGAGTCACACGTCGCGGTCCCCCCACACCGGCGAATCCCGCCGAGTTACCTGGATCCCACAAGTCCGCAGCAATGTTCTTCGACCGAGCATCCAAGGGTGCTAGACACGCTGGCTCGGCCATTGCCTAGGCCGCCCCCCGTGTTCTCTCCACGCGGGACGGCTTCGACGCGCGCATGACGACGAACTTCACTGACGAGTCGAGCCCCTTGCTCGACGTGCACGTCCTGCCGGACGACAGCCACGCCGTCGCTGGATCCGAGCCGAATTACCGCGTGGTGGCGCTGGGCTGGGTGTTCGCCGCCACCGTCGTTCGTCTGCTGTGCGTCGGCCCCCTGCCGCTCAGCAACGGCGAGGCGTACTACTACACGTGGTCGCGGTTTCTCGACTGGAGCTACTACGACCACCCGCCGCTCATCGCGTGGATGGTGCGCGCGACGACGCTCTTCGGGTCCTCACCGGCGGCGGTTCGCCTGGGTCCCGTTCTCGCCGCGGGCGCGTTCGGCCTTCTCTTCTACCGCCTCGCGGAGCGCCTCTTCCGCCCCCGCGCGGCGTTCTTCGCGCTGGTCCTGGTGACCGCGCTGCCCGTCTTTCTCGCCTCCAGCTTCGTGCTGAACCCCGAGGCGCCGCTCGCCCCCTTGTGGGTCGGATTCCTTTGCGTCCTAGAAGGGATGCGCCGGCGCGACGGCTGGCATCGGCCCCTTCTCGCCGGCGCGCTGCTGGGGCTCGCATTTCTCGCCAAGTACACGGCCGTGCTGCTCGTGCCGGCGGCGCTCCTCTACGTCGCTTCGTCGGCGCCCACGCGCCGCTGGCTGCGTCGGCCGTCCTTCTACGCCGGCGGCGCGGTGGCTCTGCTCATCGCCCTCCCGGTGCTCCTGTGGAACCAGGCCCGCGGCTGGCCGTCGCTGCACCTGCACCTGGTGGAGCGCGCCGCCGCGGCGCTCCCGGTCCCGGGCGAGAATCGCATCAACCAGCTCGTCGCCATCTCGTCCTCCGGCGGCGGGGGCCACGTGGAGAGCTTTCTGCGCGTACTGGTCGGCCAGCTCATGTCGTACTCGCCGCTCCTGGCCCCGCTCCTGGTGATGGCCCTGGTGCGGTCCCTGCGACGCTGCCGTCGCGATGACCGTGACCTTTTCATCACGGCCCTCAGCTGGCCGGTGCTCCTCCCTCTTCTCGTCTTCATGACCCGGCTGCGCGACGCCGAGCAGCACTGGACGATGATGGCGATGCTGCCGGCGGTGCTCGCCGCGGGCCACTACGGCGACGAAGCGTGGTCGCGCTCGGGGAAGCTGCGGACGGTGGCGCTGGCCGGGATCGCGCTGAGCGGCGTCCTCTTTTTTCTGGGGAACGTCCACGCCCGCAGCACCGCGCTTCTCAGGCTCATCCCCGCAGCGCATTACGATGCGCGCGCCGACATGATCAACGAGCTCGTCGGCTGGGACGAGGTGCGCGCCAGCCTGACACGCGCGGCCAGCGCCGCCCACGGCAAGGTGGTCCTGGCCAGCAACCACTACTCGCTGTGCGGCAGACTCTTCTACGAGATGGGCGACGCCCCGCCGGTCTACTGCCCAAGCCCGCGCCGCTCGGCCTTCGACTTCTTCGACCGCCGCGATCCGCCGGCAAACGCCACGGTGATCGCCCTCACCACGGACATCCACGACGAGCTGCCCGGCAGTCTTGCGAACCGACGCTGCGTGCTCGCCGATCAGGTCGACATCGAGCGGGGCGGTCGCCGCGTCGCGCGCTACTTCGTCCACACGTGTCCGCCGGGGCCCTTCGACTCGGAGGGGCGCGCGTCTCGCAACTAGCTGGCTAGCGGGCTAGACACGGCCATGGCCGTCTCTCTTTCATAGGCTCTATCGCCCTCGTGTTCAAAGAGCTCGTCGAGCGTCTGAGCGATCTGCAGATCCGGCGCCCCTGGGTGCCGCTCCTCGCGGTAGCTCTCGTGACCGCGTTCTTCGGGTATTTCGCGTCGAAGCTCGAGCTGCGGACTCGCTACGATCAGCTCCTGCCGGACAGCCAGCCGAGCGTGCAGGAGCTCCACCGGGTCGAAGCGCGGACGGCCAGCGCGCAGACGGCGATGATCCTGCTGGAAGGCAGCGACCGCGCGACGCTACGCGAGTTCGGCGACGCGCTGGTCCCTGCGCTGCTGGCGCTCGGCCCCGACGTCGTGTCCAGCGCCGAAGACGGGACGCAGGAGGCGCGCGCCTTCCTCTTGCCGCGGGCCGGCCTGTTTCTGGACCGCCACGAGCTGGAGAAGCTCCGCGACGACGTGAACGCGCGCTGGGATTACGAGGTCGCCAAGGAGTCGGACCAGCTCCTCGACGACCACGGGCCGCCCGTCACCGTCGACGACATCGAGAAGCGCTTTCGCAAGAACAAGGGCGGCGACTCCGGCGACGACCACCCCGACGGTTACTACGAGCGCAAGGACGGCACCGCCCTCGTGGTGATCGCGCGCTCCCCCATCGCCGGCGGGGACCTCGAGAAGACCGGGCCGGCGCTGGCCCGCATCCACGCCGCGGTCGAGGGAGTGCGCGCGTCGCGTCCCCAGTTCGCCTCGGTGCGCGCGGGCTACGCCGGCGACATGGCCACGGGCTTCATCGAGTACCAGAGCATCCGCGACGATCTGCTGAGCGTCGGCGCCACCGGCATCGCCCTCGTTCTCGGGGCGGTATTGCTCTACTTCATGCGCCTCCGCGCGCTCTTCGTCATGGGGGTCACCATCGCCGTGGCGCTGGTGTGGACCTTCGGCGTAACGAGGCTCGTCATCGGCCACCTCAACGTCGCCACGGGCTTTCTCTTCAGCATCGTGGCCGGCAACGGTATCAACGTCGGCATCCTCTACCAGGCGCGCTACTACGAGGAGCGCGGTGGCGGGGTCCCCGTCCCGGAGGCCCTGCGCACCGCCGTTCGCCAGACCTGGCAGCCCACCGTGATCGCCACGCTGGCCGCCGCGGCCTCGTACGTGTCGCTGCTGGTGACTGACTTCAGCGCCTTTCGCGACTTCGGCTTCATCGCCGCCAGCGGGATGGTCCTCTGCTGGGTGGTGAAGACGCTGATGGTGCCGCCTCTCTTGCTTCTCACCGAACCGCGGCGCGAGGTGGCCCCCTCCGGCGACGGCGGCGTCATCGGCCGGATGCGGCGCTTCGGCATGGGCTACGGGCGCATCTTCGCTTGGCTGGTCCCCAAGGCGCCGCAACTCTGGCTCGGCATGGGGATCGCGCTGGTCCTGGTCGGCTCCGTCGCCGGCGTCCTCTACGTGCGCCGCGATCCCATGGAGTACGATCTGCGCGCCACCGAGAACGACCCGCACAAGAACGGCGAGCTCCATCGCGTCTGGGACGGGGTCATCGACATCGTCGGCGGAGGCCACGAGGGCATGGTGGTCCTGGCCGATACGCCCGAGGACGCGCATGCCCTGGAGAGGAAGCTCCAGGCCGACTACGACGCGGCCGAGGAAGCCTCCAAGCCCTTCTGGGCCGTGCACTCGCTCTGGGACTTCGTGCCCGACGACCAGGACGCCAAGGACCCCCTGCTCCTCGATGTCGGCGATCACCTGGAGCGCGCGCGCGCGCGGCATTTTCTCACCGACGCCGAATGGGCCCGGGTGAAGGACAACCTCCCGCCACACGATCTCCGCCCCTACGGCCTGGCCGAGCTCCCGGCCTCGGTGGCAAGGCCCTTCGCGGAGAAGGACGGAACGCGCGGCCGGCTGGTGGTCATCGAGCCGAAGCCCAGCAGCTCCACCGATCTGCGCTACCTGCTGAAGTACTCCGCCTCGTTCCGCGAGACGCGACTGCCCTCCGGCAAGATCGTGAAAGGCTCGGGGCGAGCGGTCATCTTCGCGGACATCCTGCAGGCGGTGGTGCACGACATTCCCCGGGCGGTGTCGCTGTCGCTGACGCTCACCTTGCTGACGGTGATCATCACCTTCCGGCGGGGGGGGCCGTTCGCCACGACGGTGATCTTCGCGCTCCTCGTGGGCGTCGCCGGGGAGGTGGTGTTTCTCTACTTCGCCGACGTGAAGATCAACTTCCTCAACTTCGCCGCGCTCCCCATCACCTTCGGCATCGGCGTCGATTACGCCGTCAACGTGGTGCAGCGCTACCGCGCCGACGGGGCGACGGACATCCTGGCGGCCCTGCGCACCACCGGCGGTGCGGTGGTCCTCTGCAGCCTGACCACGATGCTCGGGTACCTGGCGCTGGTGGGGTCGCACAACAGGGCCATTCGCAGCCTGGGGACCATCGCCGTGGTGGGCGAGGTAAGCTGCCTGCTCGCGGCGGTCATGGTGCTGCCGGCGCTGTGGCTGGTGGTCGAGCGTCGTCGCCGAAACTCAGATAGCGCTGCTTGAACGACATGAGGAAGACCACCACGACGCCGCCGTTGCCGAGCACCGACGCCACCGGCAAGAGGGGCGACGTCCTCGGCAGCACCTGAACGAGCTCCGTGCTCACCGACAGCGCCACGGCGGCGAGCCACCAGCGGCGCCACACCTCGTCGCAATGGAGCCCGAAGAAGGGGAGAGCGGCCATGAGGTACCAGGACTGGAAGCGGTGGCTGGCCAGCGTGATCAGCGCCACCGCCAGCGTGCCGGTGCCGAGCGCGATCCGGTCGGGGTCGTAGGGTCGCCGGAGCATCGCGCGGAGCACACGGACGGCGATGGCGAGGGTCACGAGGCGGAGGACCAGCGAGACAGCAAACCAGGTGGACCCGTGCGTGGTTCGATCGAGGTCGAGGGTCTGGGTCACTGGCGCGTCCGCGTGAGGGACTCCTCCGCCACGCAGGAGGTCGACCAGGATGCCCACCACCTCGGTGATCGAGCCTCCGGGGTTCATGCTCGCGAGGGCACGGAGCGGCTCGGTCACGGTCGCCGGGCCACGCCAGAAAGGCGCGAAGAAGAGGACTCCCACGCCCAGCAGCGCGCCGGCCATGGCGGCGAGCCGGACGAGGCGCTGCCTCAGCGTGCGGGCGCCGATCAGCCAGAACCAGAAGCCGGCGAAGGCAAAGCTGTATTTGCCGAGCAGGGCCACCGCGTAGAGCAGCCAGCCCGCCGCTCGCCCCCGGGCCGCCCCGGGCACGGTGAGCACGATGCCTGCGACCACCGCCGCCACGCCGAGCAGGTCGGCGTGGAGCTGGCCCGGCCCCTCCACCAGAAAGAGGGGGTTCAACCACACCATGGCATGAAAGAACGGGCGGTGGCGAAGGCGACGGAAGGAGAGCTCCATGACCAGGGAGAGCGGAACGAACCAGGTCAACCGCAAGAGGACGAGCGCCCACCAGGGACTGTGGTCCGCCAGCGCCACTGGCAGGACGGCGACGAGTGTCGTTGGGCCGTAGACGCACACCTTCTCGCTCCAGCGTTCGCCCACGAACGCGAAAAACGCGCTGCCGGGGAGGGCGCCGGCCGTGGTATAGACATCGCGACCGTCGGCGGCGAGCGAGCCGTACGCCATCAGGCTGAACACGTCGTTGCTGAGCATCGGCAGCATGAGCGCCGCCACGAGCAGGCCTGCGAAGGCCAGCCGGCGCGGGCTCTCGGGAGGGCGGTCCAGCAGCAGGCGCCAGCCGAAGACCAGGAGCGCCCAGCCGGCGAGCAGCCCCAGGAAGAGAAGAGTCCCAAGGAGCTGCGAAGGGTAGTTCTCATCGACCTTGATCGATCCGGTGGCGGCCCAGCGTCCCCACGAGCACGCGGTGACGAGGATCAGGCCGAGAAGCCATAACGAGTCGCCACGAGCGCTGAACGGGCGTGAGCTCTGGCCGATTCCTTGCATCCCGATGGCGCCCCAGCCTAAGAGTAACCGTTTCGTGCAGTCCTCCCATAGTCTCCGAACGGACGCATGCCCACGACCTGCAATTACTACGTGACCCTTCGCTGCAATCAGCGATGCACGTTCTGCAACATCCCGCACACCAACGACGGCTCGCCTTCGCGAGAGCCGACGATGGATCAGGTCCGCTCGAACCTCCAGGACCTGAAGCGCCTTGGCGTCTTCGTCATCGACGTGACGGGCGGCGAGCCACTGCTCTATCGCCACCTGGTCGAGATGTTGACCCTCGCCAAGAAGATGCGCTTCATGACCACGGTCACCACCAACGGCATGCTCTACCCGAAGTTCGCGGAGCAGCTGGTGGGCAAGGTCGACGCGCTCCTCTTCTCCATCGACTCCACCGACGCGGACGAGCACGATCGCATCCGCGCGATGAAGTCCTTTCATCTTTCGCTGGAGGCGCTGGCCACCGCGCGCAAGCTGCGCCAGCCGCTCTACATCTCGCACGTGGTCACGAACGAGTCGTTCGCGCACGTCGACGAGATGATCCGTTTCGCCAAGGACCAGGGGGCCATCCTCTACCTGAATCCCTGCTTCTCGTTCTTCGGCAACGAAGGGCTGGACCCGGAGAAGGCCAAGGGCCTCTACAAGTATTTCGGCAAGCCCGGCGTCATCGTCGACCGCGCGCAGCTCGCGCTCATCTCCTCCGGTGGAAACAAGAAAGACGATCCGGTGTGCAGGGCGGTGACCTCGACGGTCGTCATCTCGCCGGAGAACAAGCTTCTCCTTCCCTGCTACCACTTCAAGGACGACGCCATCCCCATCGAGAACAAACTCTTCGACCTCTACTCGTTCTCGCCGGTGGTCCGTCAGGCCAAGGAAATGGAGGGGCGGCACTCGTTCTGCGAGGGGTGCACCGTGTACTGCTACATGCGAAGCTCGCTCCTCTGGAAGTACCCGGTGGAGAGCGTCCTCCTCGCCGGTCACTACGTTCGCGAGCGCGTTCGCCAGCGCATCCGCAGCATCGTGGCCCCGGCGACCCCCGCCCCGCCGCCTCCGCGCGCCGCCTCTACACGCCGGCAGCTGCCGCTGGTGGGTCCGGGCGAGTAAGCCAGTTAGCGGGGTTCTCCAAGCTGGACCATTACTTCGCGACCGTGGTGTGCGTCGCTGAGCTGGAACGGCCTCGTGCCGCGTCCGGAGCGCGGTCGCCCGCTCGAGGAGCCTCTCCGTTCGAGGCGACCCCGTCGACGGGTCGTACGTCCTCCTCGGACACCAGGGGCTCCGCCGGCTTCTCGTCCGGGCGCGCCGTCAGCCGCTGCCACGCCGAGGCCAGGGCCTCGCGGGCGGCCCCTGCGGCCGCGACCAGGCGATCCGCGGCGCGCCTCGCCGGCGCGGTGGAGAAGGCGCGGTCGCTGTCCGCCGGGAGCTCGAGGACGACGCGGTAGGCGGTGACCCCGTGCGAACGGTAGTCCATCATCGCCGCGCAGCCCGCGAAGAGGAGCGCGAACATGCGCCACGTGCGCTTGCCGTACTGGGCCTCGACCTGCGCGCGGTTCTTGGCCCAGCGCTCGTGCATGCCTCGGCACCACAAGTAGTAATTGTGCCGGTCGTTTTTCAGCCATTCGAGCTCGAACGGCGACTCGCGGATGGCCTCGACGAACTCGGGCATGTATACGAGCCGGAACGTCCCGGGCCAGATGTAGCGGGTGACGAAGGTATGCGTCCCGAAGCGCGTGCGCGACGCGCCGAAGTCCAGGTAGACGCGGCCGCCGGGGACGACGAGACGCTCGAGCGCGCGCAGCGTGCGCCGATAGTCCGACAGGTCCTCGATGACGCCCATCATCGTCGCCCCGTCGAAGCGCCGGCCGGGCTCGAACGTGCAGAAGTCCTGATAGCGAACCTCGGCGTGGAGCTTCTCGCGCGCCACCAGCTTCTGGACGTACGCAAACTGGTCTCTCGACAGCGTGATCCCCGTGACCTGGACGCCCCGCCGCGCCGCGTAGCGCAGCATTCCACCCCAGCCGCAGCCGATGTCGAGCAGATGATCGCCCGCCCGCAGCCCGAGGTGATCGAAGGCGATGGCCAGCTTGCGCTCGGCTCCCGCCTCCAGCGTGTCGTCGTCGCCCTCGTACTCTCCCGGCGTGTAGGTATCGTAATCCCGGTCGACGGCGAGAAGCTGGGCGTTGGCCGAGTCGTAGTGCTGGGCGATCCAGGCCGGGTTCAGGCGCTCGCGTCCGAGCAGAAGGGGCTGGAGGCGGCGCCAGACGATGATCCACGGATGCGAGTCGCCGAACACCTCGACGTAGCGGGTGGCCGCCAGCAGGTCCCCCTCGACGTCGAGGTGCTCGTCCATGAACGCCTCGGCCATCGTGAGGGCGTCGAGCGAGGCGATCGCCTCCTCTCCGCGCGCGTCCCGCGCCACCAGAGAGAAGGCTGGCCGTCCCCGCCCGACGTCGAGAACCTGTCCGTCCGGGAAGACGAGGGCGAGCGCGGGGAGGTTGGCGGCCGAGGCCTTGTCGATGAGGGCGCGGTAGGCGACCGCAATGCGTTCGCGGTCAAGCATGCCGGCAGACGCTACCGGATGAGTTCCCTGGAATCCAATCCCTTTCGAACGCGGCCCGGTGACTTCAGAAGCGGGGAAGGAACCCTTCGACGCTGGCCAGGCTTTCCATGAGGCTCGTCGAGCCGCTGGCGGTGGCGCCTCCCGTCGTCGTATCGGCGCCGTGGCGCAGAGGCCCGTCCGTCGCGAAGTCGATGCCGGACGAGTCGACCGTCTGTCGAGCCCAGTAGTCGCGCGGCGGAGCGGGCGCGGCCGAGGAGGCCTCCGCGCCGGGCACCCGCGGCCAGAAGTCGCACTCCTTCAGCCGCAGCCCTCGCACGAGATCGGCCCGCTGCCTGGCATACTCGCGGGCGAGGTCGTGCTCACCGGCGGCGGTCATCGCCTCGGCGCACCGCTGGAGGACCGGTACGAGCGTCGACTGGTTGGACGCCGCTTTCAGGCGCGCGACGGCTTCCTCTGCCTGGGCACGGACCTCGACCGAGGACGCCTTGGCAAGCGCCCCGAGGTGAGCGAGGCCCACCAGGCACAGAGGTTCGGCGAGCTCGTCGCCCTCGGTCGACCGCGCGAGCTCGATTCCCGTCCGGTACTGGGCCTCCGCCTGCTCGAGCTGACCGGAGACGAAGTGCACGTCCCCGAGCCAGGCGTGCGCCCAGCTCCGGATCGGCGCCATCTTGAGGACGGTCGACAGGTTGAGGGCATTGCCGAGCAGCACCCGCGCCCGTCCCAGGTTGCCGACGTGGAACTGATGCCGGCCGGTGAAGACCGTGCCCACGTAGAGGTAGAGCCCTCCCATGGACTGCTCCTCGGCGAAGGCGAGCAGCTCCGTCGTGTCGCGCACACCCTGCTCCCAGTCGAAGGTCGCCTCGCAGACGGCGGCCCGATACACCAGAGCCCCCATGATGCGCAGCGAGTCGCCGAGGCGCCGGGCCAGGTCGATGCTGATGAGGGCGTGGCGCCACGCCGACGCGAAGTCGCCGGTGAAGGCGTGGGAGACGCCCAGCAGCCCCTCGGAGTGTGACAGCTCGATGTACTCCCGGGTCTCGCGCGCAAGGTCGCAGCCGTGGGTGAGCACCTGCGCGGCCTCGCCGAAGCGGCCCGATATGCACCTCGCGCGCCCCACGACGTTCACCGGAAAACACTGGTACGCGCGCAGGCCGGTCGTCTCGCGCAGGGTCGCCAGGCAGCGCACGGCGTGTTCCATGGCCTGGGGGAGCTCCCCCTGGACGTAGGCCAGACGCGCGCGCGAGCTGTCGAGCGCCGCGAGCTGTTCGGGGTTCTTGTCGGAGATCCGCCGCTCGCACTCGTCGAGGTAGCGAAGCGTCTCCGAGGTGTCGCCGAGGGCGCATCCCACCCGCACGAGCTCGTAGGTGGTCCGCGCCAGCATGGTGCTCCGCTCGGCGGTCGGAGCCAGGCTGGCCAGGAGCCGGAAGGCGCGCTCGAAGTGCTTTCTTCCCCCCACCGCGTCGTGAAGGCGATCGGCGTCGAGCCCCGCCTGGAAATAGGCCTCGGCCGCCTGCTGGGTCTCCCCCGCTTGCTCGAGATGGCCTCCCAGCGCGCCGGGCGGCGCGCCTCGCCGCTCGAGCAGGCGCGCGATCCGCCGGTGGGTGTCGCGAAGGCGCTCGGGTGCGGCCGCGCTCGCGAGGCGCTCGCGGATGGTGTCGTGGACGAAGATGCGCGCGTCGCCGTCCACGCGGCACAGCCACAGACGCTCCGACTCGGCGACGGCGTCGGCGATGTCGTCCGCGGAGTGCAGGTCGAGGGCGGCGAGCTCGGTGATGGTGAACTGCCTGCCGATGAGCGCGGCGCTCGAGAGCACCTGGGTGACGTGCGGTGGCAATCGGCGAAGGGCGCGCTCGAACACCATCGACACCGAGTCCGGCGGCTCGTAGCCCGCAAGGCTCCGGGCGGCCCCGCCCGACCGAGCATCCCAGCCGTCGCGGAGGTAGCCCTCCGCCTCGAGGTCGCGGATGACCTGGGTGGTAAAGAGGGGATTGCCCGCCGAGAGGAGGGGGATCGACTGTTTGAGGACCTCGGTCTTCGCTCGACCCCCGACGAGCGCCGAGAGAAGGTGGTCATTTTCGTTCGCGCTGAGCGCGGACAGGCGAATGACGCGCAGCGTGGGAGCGGGCGAATCGAGGAGGTCGTCGGTGGGCCGGCTGGTGCCGAGGAGCAGCACGCCCCGGGGGAGTCCGACGGAGGTGAGCCTCGAGAGCACGGCCCGCGTCCCGGCGTCGGCCCAGTGCAGATCCTCGAGCGCGAGGATTGCCGGCAGCGGCAGGGCCGCGAGGACGTTGGCGATCGCCTGCGCGACGCGATCGGAGCCGCCCCCGCGGAAGGCCGAGAGATCCTCGGCCTCGCCGTGGGGCGGCGTCTCGTAGAACTCGGGCACGAGACTGCCCATGACGACGGCCTCGGAGGCGAGCGCGTCGTGGAGCGCGCTTCGGAGCAGGTCGCCCTGTGGCGGCCGGAGCATCGCGGCCGCGAGCTGGCTCAGGGCTTCGCGCAACGACGAGTACGGCACCAGCTCGCCGAGCTGGCGGCACCGGCCGTAGATGACGATCTCGTTGCTGCCTGCGCCGCGCCGCACCGCCTCCGCGAGAAGGCGGCTCTTCCCGAGGCCGGCGTCGGCGACGATGAGCGCGGCTCGTCCCGGCCCGTCGGCGCAGGCCGAGTGGTCATCGAGCAGGGCCTGTAGCTCCGTCGCGCGTCCGACGAACGGCGTCTCGCCTCGAGAAGTCGGCGCTTCGGAGGGCGGCGGGGCGTCGAGCCCGCGGTTCCCCGAGAGGATCGCATAGTAGGCCTCCTTCAGTCGCGTCGAGAGCAGGGCGGCGCTCCCCATGCGGGCCGCGGGGTCGCGGGCCAGGAGCTGGTGCACGACCGCGCACAGCGGCTCGGGGACGCCCGGCGCGACCTCGCGAAGGGGTCGCGGCTCGCTGGTGAGCTTGAGCCGCACGTGATCGACGGGACTGTGCCCCTCGAACGGAAGATGGCCGCTGAGGAGCTCGTAGAGGATGGTCCCGATGGCGTAGAGATCGAGGCTGGGACCGACCTCGGAGAGCCCCCCCGGCTGGAAGTACTCCGGGGCCATGCGGGGCAGCGTGCCGCCGCGCGGCGCACGGGCGAGGCCCGGGGCGGCGACGAGGTGAGCCAGCCCGAAATCGAGGACCTTGACCCGTGGGTCGTGGGGGTCGGTTATGGTGACGTTCTCGGGCTTGAGGTCGAGGTGCAAGACGTCGAGCTCGTGGCAGTAGGCCATGGCGTCGGCCACCTTGCGGACGATCTGGATCGCCTCGATGGGCTCCAGCCGGCTGCGGGGGCGCAGGTAGTGGTCGAGGCGGATGCCCGCCACGCGCTCCATCGCCAGATAGAAGCGGCCGTCCTCGGTGAATCCGTACCCGTGGACCTCGACGAGGGCCGGATGCCTGAGGCGGGCGAGCACCTCGATCTCGGTCTGCATGCGCACGGCCTGCGACGTCGAGCGCAGGGCATTGTCGTGGGATATCTTGAGGGCCACGTCCCGCCCGTCCGGCGCGCGCGCCGCGTAGACGGTGCCGAAGCCGCCCGTGCCGAGGAGGACGTCGACGGTATAGCCGTCGATCGTGCTTCCTGGCTCGAGGGTATCGACGCGGTGCAAGGTCTTCTACGCTTCCTCTAGGGGCGGCGAATGCCGTCCCCGTCCTGAGAACGTCACGACGGAGTCTGTCGGGGCTTTGACCGACAGTCTCCTAGCGTACCCTTCAACATGGGAACTGGCGCGCGGTGTCGACGGGCTTTACGCCGAGCCGGGCGGCGGGCGAGCCTCTACGCATGGACTACCAGATGCTCCGCTACACCACCGAGGATCACATCACGACGCTCGTTTACGACCGGCCGCAGCAGCACAACGCGATAAACCGCCGGATGAACGAGGAGCTACACCACGCCTGGCAGCGCTTCCGCGACGACGACGACGCGTTCGTCCTCATCGTCACGGGGGCCGGGGCCACCACCTTCTGCGCAGGTTGGGACCTGCAAGACGCCGCGGAATGGAACGAGGTCGGCGACTGGGACAGGTACCGCCGCGAGCTCTACAGCCTGCCGGGGGTATGCGGGTACACCCGGCGCGTGGACATCTTCAAGCCCGTCATCGCCGCCGTGAACGGCCACGCCTTCGCTGCCGGCCTCGAGACGGCCCTCCTGGCCGACATCCGCATCGCGGCCGAGAACGCCGAGTTCGGGGCGCTGGAGCGCCGCTGGAACATCGTGGGCGGCGACGGTCTGACCGCGCGCTTGCCGCTCGTCGTCGGCTTCGCGAAGGCGATGGAGCTCATCATCACCGGCCGGCGCATCGACGCGCGCGAGGCCGAACGAATCGGTCTCGTCAACGAGGTCGTGCCGCGCGGAACGGCGCTCGAGCGGGCGACGGCCCTGGCCCGCGAGATCGCGGCCCTCCCGCAGGGGGCCATCCGCACCGACAAGGAGACGATCCTGCGCGGCGTCGGGCGGACCCTCGAGGAGCGCCTGCGCATCGAGGCCGAGATGGTGCTCTCGATGTTCATGCGCCGCGACAAGCACACCATCGGCGCCGCCGCCTTCAAGGCAGACGAGAAGCCCGAGTGGCCGAACCATGGCCTCTGAGCTGGACCTGAGGGCGGGCCCCGCTTAGAGCGCGCTGAGCCCGAACCCGAAGGCGAAGAGGGGATCGGCTCCTGTCTGCAACGACGAGATGGGAAGCGTCGTCGTGTCCGTGGGCCACGACTTGGGGAGCTTGCCGGTGAAGGGCGCGTCGCCGTAGAGCACGTCGGCCACCCCTTCGCCCTCCGAACCGGGGAGCCAGGCGGCGACCACCGCGCTGAACATCGACAGGTACGACTGGATGCGGACGGGTCTTCCCGTGACAAGGACGAGCACCAGCGGGACGTTCGCGGCAGTGGCAGACGTCACCATGTTGCTGACGATGCCGGACGCGAGACCGTCATAGATGATGTGCCCCGAGGGGTCCTGCGACAGGGAGGTGTTGGCGAAGTTGGGGTCGTCGGTGTCGCCTTCGTACTCGGCGTAGGGGTTCTCGTAGAGCACGACGACGCCGACGTTGGTCCCGGCGGGGAAGTCGCTGCCGTCGTACACGTAGCTGACCAGCCCGGGCGAGCTGGCGGTGCTCTGCATGCCGGCCAGGATGGTGGTCCCCCCGATGCCTGCCGCCGCGGTTTCGGTGACGCCCTGCCAGCCCAGCGTCCAGCCGCCCGACTGCACGCCGACGTCGTTCGCGCCCGGGCCGGCCATGAAGACGTGCGCCGACTTGGAGAGGGGGAGCACGTTGTTGGTGTTCTGCAGCAGGACCATCGATTCGTGCACGGCTTGCCGCGCCACCTGACGATGAGCGGCGCTGCCCACCGTGGAGAGCGCGCTACCGTCGGGGACCGCGGCGCCGAACAGGCCGGCCATCACTTTGGCGCGCAGGATACGGGTCACCGCATCGTCGATGCGCGACTGCGCGATGGTGCCGGCGGCGACCAGCGACTCGATGTCGCTGATGAAGCCGGGAGCGGCACTCTCTGTGCCGAGTGGCTCCGTGGACATCATGATCATGTCCAGGCCCGCGTTGATGGCCGTCGCCTCCTGGGCCTGCGCATCGCCCGGGAGCTGCGTGATGGCGTCGTAGTCGGAGAGGAGAAAGCCCTGGTACCCGAGCTCGCCCTTGATGACGCTGGTGAGCCACATGCTGCTCGCGGACATCTTCGTTCCGTTCCACGAGCTGAACGAGACCATGATGGCCATGGCTCCCGCGCTGACGGCGGCCTGGAACGGCGGCAGGTGCACCGCGCGCATCTCCGCCTCGGTGATCTCGGTATCGCCCTGGTCGATGCCGCCCTTCACGCCCGTTCCCCAGGTGGTGCCGCCCGCGCCGAGGGCGTGCTTCGCGCATGACAGCACCGAACCGGGCGCCCCCAGGAAGGGCTGCTGGTACCCGTTCACCGCGGCGGCGACCATCTGCGACACGAGCGTGGGGTCCTCCCCGAAGCTCTCGTAGGTGCGTCCCCAGCGCGCGTCCTGGCCCACGTCGGAGTCCGGGCTGAAGCTCATGGTGATGCCCATGGCCACGAGCTCCGAGGCGGTGATCTCCTCTTCCTGCGTCACCAGGCTGGCGTCGCGCGTGCTCCCCATGGCGATGCCGTGCGGGAACACCGTGGCCCCCATGACCTTGGCGTTCCCGTGCACGGCGTCGATGCCGAAGATGACCGGGATCTGGAGGCGGGTGGCGGCGGCGCTGGCGCGCATCTGGTTGGTGAGGTCGAGCCAGTCCTGAGGCGTGTTGCTCCCGGGAGACTCCCCGGCGCCTGCGAGGACTGCGCCGAGGCCGTAGGTGGTGACGTCGCCGGCGGACGTGAGGTCGCCGTAGTCGGCCATCACCATCTGGCCGACCTTCTCCGGGAGCGTCATCTGGGCCAGCAGCGCGCTCACCTTCTGCTCGACGGCAGGCGTGTCGAGGCCGGGGCTGTCCGGCGCTGCATCCACGAGGGGGGTGTTGGCGGCGTCGTAGCTGGCCGCTGCCGAACCGTCGCCGTGAGCGTCGGCCGCGGGCGTTGCCACCGTGGCCCCGTCGTCCGGCGATCCGGGCGCAAATTCGCCGTTGGGCGACGCGACACACGCTCCGACGCCCCCCGAGGCCGACAGCAGAAGAGCGAGGTACTTCGCCCGGCGAAAGCGGAGGAGCAACATCGGGCTCTTCTCTGGTGGTACGAAAGGGTGCATCGACGGCTCACCTTCCGCGACTCTCGCTCGATGCCGGGCCTCCCCCTACTTCTGGAAGTACGACAGGAGCCGGACGTAGTTGGCCTGGTACCCGTCGTCCGGTTCGGTGACCTGCCACGAGTCGAGCGGCCAGCCATCGTTGAAATCGAGGTATGCCTTCTGCGAGGGCTGCCCCGCGGGAGGCGAGAGGACGGCCGCGCCGCAGCTCACCCCCGAGCAGCCGGAGGGACAGCAGGAGTCCCAAGTGTAGCTCGGGTTGGGGCCGCCGGTGAGGTAGCCGGGGGGCGGCCCGTAGGTGGACACGCCGACGGCGTTCCACTCCGGGCTACTCTGGCTGAACCACGTGTGGAAGAAGCGCGTCACCGATTTCTCCGCGCCGTAGCCGCTCATGTTCGAGAGATAGACGAGGGAGAGCGGGTTCAGCCCGTGGAAGGCGTGCAGGTAGCGCTCGGCGTAGCGCGTGGCGTCGGCGCTCTTCGCCGCGTCGATGCCGTAGGTGGCCACGTCCTGGAACATGATCCCTTGCTGCGCCTTGTCCTGGTTGCTCCCCCACACGTAGATGTACATGGCGCCGAGATAGGGATCGGACGGCGTCGGCTCCTGGCTGCCGAAGTTGTGGGCGCTCTGCATGCCGGTCGCGTAGGCGCTCTGGATGGCCGCGACGACGGACGCGGTCGCGCCCGGGATCTGCGTGTAGTCGAGCAGCATCTCCTGCGCGTCCCCCTCGAAGAGATCGGCGTACGATCCGTACGTGAACATGTGCGCGTTCTGGTAGTTCGCCTCGACGTAACTCTTGTACGTTGCGTTGCCGGTGGCATCGAAGAGGTAGACCGCCGCTTCGACGATGCGCATCGGCAGGCCATACGTCGTATCGAGCTCGGAATCGCCTGCGCCGATGCCGTACGTCGGGTTGTGAAAGAGAACGCCGGGGTTCGCCTGGGCCCATGTCCACGCGCTCTCGGCGGCGGTGGCGAGCTGGGTCGAGTACGTTGCGTTCAGGCTCTTGAGGACCACCGAGGCGTAAGCAAACACTGCCGCCGCGCTGTACCCCGAGGAGGTGCTCACCGACCCGTAGTAGCAAGGGGAGGTGTCCGTCGACGGAGGGCTTGCCCCGGAGTGGCCCACGATGGAGAGGACCGAGCCGTCGCTGTTCTGCATGCGAAGCAGCCAGTCGAGCTCCCACTTCACCTCGTCGAGGATGTCGGGGATACCGTTGCCGGACTCGGGGATGTTGGTGTCGTCGGTGAATGCGCCCGGCGTCTGTGCATAGGCGCGCAGCAGCTGGATGGCGTCCACCGCGCCCCAGTTGGTGTAGCGGTTCTGGTCCCCTGCATCGAACCAGCCGCCGTGCACGTCCTTCGTCACGCTGGTGCCCGGGCACCCGTTCGTGCAGAGGGTGCACGTCGCGTCCTGCGCGTCGTTCATGCCGTCGGCCCAGCCGATGCCCGCGTACTGCGCGTCGTGGGCGATGCCGGAGCGCTGGTAATAATACATGCGCGTCGCCTGGGTCATGACGGGCGCGTAGACGGCGCTGGCGACAGAGAAGACCGCCGAGCGAACGGCCTGCGTCTCGTCGAGCACGTAGTATTGCCCGGGCTGGGTGACGGTCGAGAAGTCGAACGACCAGGCCTCATCGCCCGATGACGGGTCGGTCGCGCCTCCGTTCCAGACCGCCGGCGCCGCTTCGAAGACCTTCTGCCCGGTGTGGGCATCGACCAGTGCGTAGCTCGCCCCGGGCGTGAAGTGCGTGGCGTCGTCGAAGCCGGTCTCCGGGTTCCGGAGCACGGCGACCTTCTCGGCGGTCGGTCGATACCCGAACTGATCGACAACGATGAACGCGCTCAGCGGCTGCGGAGCGTCGATGGGCCCCGAGTCGGCGGGCGGCGGAGGCCCCTGGACGTCCCCTGTGGCCGGGGAGTCATTTCCGGAAGAGGCCTCGGCGAGGACCGACGCGTCGTCCCCACCGCCGGCGGACCCGTCCAGGTCGGGCCCGGCGACGGTCTTCCCGCTGCCGCAGGCCAGCCCGACGCACCCCGAGACGAGCCCCACGTAGAGGGCTCGAGACCATGACAGTGCCATCGGCGCCTCCGTTGCGAATCGGAAACAATCCTATCCCATGCGGTCGATCGTCGCGAGCGCAGCGGACCAGCGCGCTTCCTCCACCGCCCGGCCGCGAGATGCCGTAAAGTCCGCCCTGGCCACGGACCCGAGACCCCCCCATGGAAGAGAGCACGCTCATCGAACAGTCCAAGTTCGCGGTTGGTGCCGAGACGCCGGCCATTGACGCCGGCGACCTCGACTGGGCGTACGGGGAGAACCGCATCACCGCGATGGTGCTGGATCCCGACTCTGCGTACCTCTACTGGGAGGTCACCGACGAGGGGATCGCCGACGCGCGCTCTCGGCTCGGGCCGGGAGGACGCGACGCGTGGTGCGACCTGCGCGTATACGACACCACCGGGCGCGCCTTCAACGGGACCAACGCCAACGATTACATCGATATCCAGGTCGATCGGCGCGACCGCGACTACTTCGTGCGGGTGCGGCGCCCGAGCTCCAGCATGCACGCCGAGATCGGCATGAGGAGCCACGAAGGCTTCTTCCAGCCCATCGCTCGCTCCGGTCGCGTGGACTTTCCGCGCGCCCAGCCCTCGCCCGATGCCCAGCTGGAGTGGATGAACGTGACCGGCGACTCGGCGCCGCCGTGCGTAGCGCCTTACAAGTCGCGCTTCTCCGGCCCCGAGCCGCGCCTCCCCCTTCGCGGAGGGGAGAGCTATACGGACGTGTGGCGCTCCGGTCCTGCCACGCCGACGCCGTACCAGAACCACGTCATTCGCCACAGCGTCCCCGGGAGCATGTGGGCGACGCACCGCACGGTCGGGCACTACGGCGTCGAGCACGTCGAGCGCTGGTGGCGCATCGACGAGTGGCGCGCCGAGTGGCGCACGGGCCTGCGCTTCTTTCGCTGGGAGCGGCTCGACCCGCAACGCGTGGTCGTCGAGCTGCTGGGCGAGAGGCCGCAGGACGTGGCCATCGAGGGCGGCGGGATGGTGGTCTATGGGCCCTGGCGGGTGACCATCCGGAGCGTCGAGCAGGACTCTGGCCGGCGCGTGCTGGCGACCTGGTCGATGCGCTGGGTGCGCGCCACGACGCCGATGATCCAGCGCTGGAAGCACTTCCTCGAGCGCCATGTCCTGTCCGTCTACGAGCGCGAGCACGTCACCCTGGGCGCCTCCGAGCGGCAACGCCAGGTGGAGGGCGGCGCGAGTGAGCTGTGGCGCCTGGGCGGCTCGGAGCGATTGTGGCTGGGGGCAAGCGAATGGGTCGCGGCGGGCGCATCGGAGACGCTGTGGCTGGGCGCGAGCCAATGGGTCGCGGCGGGTGCATCGGAGACGCTGTGGTTCGGTGCGAGCGCGCTGCTATGGCGTGGCGCGAGCGAGAGCATGTCGGTCGGCAGGGCGCTGGGCGCCAGCGAGCTCATGGAGGCGGGCGAGTCGTTGGGCGCCAGCGAAACACTGGGATCGAGCCAGGCCCTCGGAGCCAGCCGACTCGGCGGGGCAAGCGACCAGCACGCCGGCCGCAGCGGCGAGCGCTGGGGTGGGAGATAGGAGACGACCATGCCGCACGGCTACCTTGCCATCGTCCTTCATGCGCACCTGCCGTTCGTGCGCCACCCCGAAGCTCCTTCGTACATGGAAGAGGAGTGGTACTTCGAGGCCGTCACCGAGACCTACGCCCCGCTGCTGCTCGCCTTCGAGCGTCTCGGCCAGGACGACGTCGACTTTCGCATCACCCTGAGCTTCAGCCCGTCGCTCCTCTCGATGATGACCGACGATCTCCTCAAGGAGCGATACGCCGCCAAGCTCGACCACCTCATCGAGCTGGCCGAGAAAGAAGTCGACCGCACAGCGCGCGAGGACCGGACCTTCCACGAGCTCGCCAAGATGTACCGGCACCGCTTCCTGGAGATCCGCGACTGCTGGCGGCGCTACGACGGCAACCTGGTGCAGGGCTTCCGCGCTCTGCAGGACGCCGGGCGGCTGGAGGTCATCACCTGCACTGCCACACACGCGTTCTTTCCCCTTCTCGACCGCAACTGGGCGGCATTCCGTGCGCAGATCCACACCGCCGCGACCGTCTACGAGCGCCTCTTCGGGCGGCGTTCGCAGGGAATGTGGCTGGGCGAATGCGGCTACGTGCCGGGCGTGGACGAGCTCTTGCGCGACGAGGGGGTCCGCTACTTCTTCGTCGACACGCACGGCATCCTGCTCGCCGAGCCGCGTCCCCTCTACGGCGTCCACGCCCCCGTCTACTGCCGCTCCGGCGTCGCCGCCTTCGGGCGCGACATCGAGAGTAGCAAGCAGGTCTGGAGCGCCGAGGAGGGCTACCCGGGTGACCCCGTCTACCGCGATTTTTACCGCGACATCGGCTTCGATCTCCCGTTCGACTACATCGCGCCGTACATCCAGGCGGGGGGCCTCCGCACCTTCACCGGGTTCAAGTACTTCGCGGTGACCCAGCGCGCCTCGCGCGACAAGCGCCCGTACGATCCGCACCTGGCCTATCTTCGCGCGGCGGAGCACGCCGGCAACTTCATGTTCAACCGCGAGCGGCAGGTCGAGCACCTGCGCGCCAACATGGATCGCCGTCCCATCGTGGTGGCGCCCTACGACGCGGAGCTCTTCGGCCACTGGTGGTACGAAGGCCCCATGTTTCTGGAGCTCCTCTTCCGCAAGCTCCACTACGACCAGGGGGCGGTGGTGCCCATCACCCCCAGCGGCTACCTGCACGAGTACCCGACCAACCAGGTGGCCACGCCGTCGTTCTCTTCCTGGGGCGAGAAGGGGTACGCCTCGTACTGGTGCAACGGAAGCAACGCCTGGGTGTACCGGCATCTGCACAAGATGGCGGAACGAATGGTGGAGCTCGCGCACCGCTTCCCCGACGCGCAGGGGGCGAAGCGGCGAGCGCTGGATCAGGCCGCGCGCGAGGTCATGCTGGCGCAGTCGAGCGACTGGGCGTTCATCATGCGGACCGGCACCACCGTGCCGTACGCCACCAAGCGCACCAACGACCACGTGAAGCGCTTCACGCGCATCTACGAGGGTCTCGTGGCGGGGGGAGAGGTCGACGACGCCTTTCTGGCCGAGGTGGAGCGCCGGGACAACCTCTTCCCCGATGTCGACTACCGCGTCTACGGCGCGTGAGTCGAGCGGCCGGTCATAGCTTGCCGAGGCGGTAGGTGCGCTCGTAGCCCGACTCCTCGTCGCGGATGCTCACCTCCACGATGCCGCTGGCGTCGAGCGAGTAGCGCTCCAGAATCGGCGGCCCGGCGTGGCCGCGGCGCTCGACCGGGACCCCCGCGAGATCGCCGCCGCTTCGCAGGGCGGGGTCGAATGGAAAGTGCACGTCGCCGTGGAGCGCCATGTCACCGCGCGGGCGGCCCCCGTCGTCCTCGGCGGAGCACTCGAAGAAGCGGAAGTGGCCGACGTTGTGTGCGGCGCGGTAGGCCCGCGTCTTGGTGAGCGGATCGCCGCCCGCGGCGGGGAGCTCGACCGACGGCGTGAAGATGGGGTCGAAGGTGATCTCCTGCCCGCTCGCCCCTTCGCGGAAGACCCCGAAGGTGCGCGCGTAGCGGTCCACGAGCTCGAAGCCGGCGCCGGCGTCGGCGGCGATGGACAGGCCGATGGCCACCGCCGCCGAGGGGTAGGGCGAACGATGCACGCGCCGTCCGAAGCGCTCGCGGAGGGTGCGGGCCACGATGGGGAGCTCGCTGGCCCCGCCGACCACGTAGACGCCGGCGATCTCCACGAAGCCCGGCGTTGCCGCCGCTTCGTCGGCGCGCGACATGAGGGGGACCATGGCCTCGATGGTGCGGTTGACCAGGGGGGTACACGCCTCGTAGTAGTCGGAGACGGCGAGCGTCAGCTCGGCGCGCGGCGAGGACGCGCCGAGCACGGGCTCGAGGTCGACGGTGAGCTTTCGCGACCCGGGGGTGAGGCCCTCCTTGGCGGCCCGGCACTGGTCCACGAGGCGATCGAGCGCCCGCGCCGGGAGCGCCTCTCGCTTCAGACCGGCGCGGCCGAGGACCACGTCGGCCAGGACGGCGTCGAAGTCGTCCCCCCCCAGGCGGCCGATCCCCGCGGTCCCCAGGACCTCGTGCCGGCGACCGCTGACGCGCACGACGGAGGCGTCGAAGGTGCCGCCCCCCAGATCGTAGACGACCACCAGATCGCGCCGCGACGAGAGGGTGTCGCGGTGGCGATGGGTGTACTCGAAGCCCGCCGCCGAGGGCTCGTTGAGCATGGCTTCGACCTGGAACCCGGCGCGCCGGAAGGAGTCGAGCGTGACCAGCCGCTGCGCCCCGTGGGCGTTGGCAGGGACGGCCACGGCCGCACGCAGAACGGGGGTGCGCGCCAGAGCGCGTCGCAGGTCGGAGCGCTCGAGCAACGCCGTGCGCACGTAGGCGAGAAAGCCGGTGGTGAGCTCGCCGGCGGTGAGCGTGCGGCTCCCGATCACCACCGGCTGCCCTGGCCCGGCGTCGGGCCCGCCGAGCAGCCGCTTGAAGGAGCGGACCACGGTGAACGACGGGTCGTCGGCCGCCGCCACCGCGTCGAAGCCGAAGCGCAGCTCGCCGTCGCGCTCGGCCACGACCGAGGGGATCCACCGCGCGGCGTCGCCCGTCCCGTCGGTGAAGCCGACCACCGGGTGGTTGCCGCGATCGGCGCAGGCGACCACCGTTCGCGTCGTCCCGAAGTCGATACCGAGCTCCACGCGGCTCATCGTCGCACCAGAGGGGAGGCGAGGCCAGAAACGGGCTTCGGTCGGGATCGCGCCCTCCCTGCTCCATCGAGCGGGCTCCTCCCCAGGCAGGGTCGCGGTTCGGGCGCTCCGCACATGACTCGGGCAGAGCAGAGATTCAGACGTACCCGCGCTCCACGGCCTTGAGCACGGCGCGTCCCCCCGGCCGCCACGGTGCGCACCGCCTGCACCAGCGTGTCGAGCTTGATGTCCTTGAGCAGGAAGCCGCGCGCTCCCGCGGCGATGACGTCCAGGGCGGCCTCCTCGTCGTCGAAGGTAGTCAGGATGAGCGTCGGAGGCAGTATCCCGCGGCGGGCCAGCTCGCCCACCACGTGCCGCCCGTCTCCTCTGGGCATGCGCATGTCCAGCAGAAGCACGTCGGGCTTCACCGCCTCGACCACCCGCAGCGTCTCCTCCCCATCGGCGGCCTCGCCCACCAGCTCGATGTCGGACACCAGGCCGAGCAGCGTGCGGATGCCGTCGCGCACCAGGGTGTGATCCTCGGCCAGAGCCACCCGGATCACGAGGACGTCTCCCAGGCTAGCCCCAGGCTAGCCCTTGCTGGCCGCATGCGCATGTGCCGTTGGTCACGATCGCGTGCCGCGCCCGGGGATCGTGACTTTCGGGCCATGGTGTCTGCGCGCGGGGCGGCCCACGCTGCGACGAGTGATGACACCCCGAGGAGGTCCCATGTTTCGTCCCCGCTCCGTGTTCCTGGTTGTCGCCCTGGTCGCCTCGCTTCTCGCCTGCAGAACCCCCGGCACCCGCGGCGATCCCGCCCCGTTGCTCGGTCCCTATACCGTCGCCCGCAGCACCCTCGCTCCGCCCGTCCGTGACGAGCGTGCACCGCTGCCGGACGTCCGAGCCGACGCCTACATCTTCCGCGAGCCCCGTCACCTGTGCGAGCTGCGCGGCAACCGCGGATCGTGCTGACGCGCGGAGATTGTCTACACCCCCGCCTGCGTCTCGATGGCACGGCGAAACCGATCCGCCGATCGAAAGAGCAGCGGTATCCGATCCCACGCCAGATCGCCCAGGTCGCCTGGCTGTCGACCCAGGGCGCACTGCAGGTACACGGCCTCGCGCAGCAGCGGTTCGAGATCCGAGGCGCAACGCGCCGCCCAATCGTCGTCGCTTTGCGCGCTCCTCTGCGAAGCGGCCTCGAAATCGATGAGGATGGGCTCGAGGGGCGAGGGACATACGATGCAATTGTGGAGCTCGGCGTCCCCGTGAGAGAGGCCGCCGCGCTGAAGAGCGAGCAGCTGGGCGAGGGTCTCCTCGGCGAGACGCCATAGTCCGGCTCCCGTGGCGAGCGGCAGTTTCTGTGCCTTGGTGATGTTGATTTCGGGCGGCTCGGCGCCGAAGGGCGTCAGGCGCGAGTAGGGTTGCCCGGGGATCAAACAGCTGCGGAAAACCTTGGCCTCGAAGCCGATGGGCGGCGGTACGGAACAGAGCTGCGACGCGAGCAGGTGATGCTCGAACTCCAGGCGCGGATCGCCATGCAGCCGCGCGGGAAAATAGGTCTTGCGAAAATGCAGCGGGTAGATCGCCGCGGCGCTGTGCCTCTGCCGCGTCGCCTCGCTGGCGATCACCAGGTCAGCGGACATGAGCGGCAGACCATTCGCCTCGCGGCGCACCAGCGTCCGAACGACGAAGTCCTGGCTCGGCGCCTTCTCGACCAGCAAGAACAGCTCTGACGCCAGGAGAACGGTGTGTCGCGGCGAGACGGCGATGGGTCGCGTTTCGTCCATGTGCTCGTGCGTCTCTACGATACCGGGTCCTGGCTCGTCGATCACCAGCGAGCCACGAGCGCGTCACTGCGCAGTGACGAGCACCGCGCTCGCCGGCGGCACGTCCACCGTGAAGGTCGTTCCCGACGCCTCCAGCGCCTCGGGCGCGTTTGGCGTGAAACCACCGTCGGCGCCGATGGCCACGCCTCCCAACGTGACTCCCGTGGTCGCCTCCAGCGCCGGGCCCTCGAGCCGCATCGCGCCGGCGGAGGAGATCGCCGAGCCGACGTCCACGGTGGCATGCACGGTGGCGGTACGGTCCTTGTTGGAGAGGACGACGTTGGTGGTGCTCCCCGCGGCGCCGACGGCGTACGCGCTGAAGTTGAGCGACGTCGGCGCGCCGCTCGTCTTCAGCATCGAGCCCTGCCCCGCTTTCGTGAAGAGGAGCATCCCGTAGAAGATTGGACGGGCTCCGACCACATCGCCGTCGGCGTCGGCGATGGGCGTGTAACCGGTTCCGTCGCCGCCGCCGTGGAAGTTCGTCCCGGTGGATCCGTACTGGGCGTTCGCGAAGAGAAAGTCGATGGCCCAGAGCGCCGTGCCGTACGCGTCGCTGACACCGGACGCCCCCCCGTTGTAAAAGGAATTGCACTCGGAGATGCGGTAGGCGCCGGGGATGGAGTTCGTCGTCGCCGCCGTGGAGAGCGCCTGCAGCTCGGTCACCAGCGTGGGGTCCGGGGAGAGGAGGAGATCGATGGTCGAGGTCGCGGCCTCCCCGTTCGCGACGTAGTAGTGCTGCGTGAGAAGGACGATCTCCGCGGCCTCGTCGTTTGCAAAGGGGACGGTCCACGTAGCATAGTGGTTGGCCGACGCCGGACCGGTCAGTGGCGCGCCCGGGGCGCCCTGGTGCATCGCGCCGGCGAAGAGCTCCCAGTCGCTCCGGTACGCGTCGTACGTCCAGGGGCCTGGTGACGATGCGACCGTGGTGTAGAGATCGCACTCGTTTCCGATCTCGAAGCCGTAGAGCGAGTCGCCGAGCGCTTGCGCCGCGTAGGTGGCCTCGTCGTCGGCGACCGAGGGCGACGACAGCTTCATGTTGACGCCGTAGATCACCTTCCAGTTCGCCGCCTTGGCGAGCAGAGCCAGTCCGTCGACGTCCGCGGCGGTGATGGTGGTCGGGGCGGCCGCATCGCCGCTCGGCGCTCCCGCGTCGTACGTCTGCCACGCTGTCGAGTCGACCGAGTTGCCGCCCACGCGCAGCACGCTCGGCCCGAGCAGGTCGAGCATCGCGACCAGCGCGGCGTTGTCGCCGCGGAAGAAGCCGCCCTCGAGGTGCGACTTCTCGTAGCTCAAACCGACGAAGCCGGCGCCGATGGTCCCGAGCTTGGTGCTCGGGTCGACGGTGATGGATGCCGGCACCACCGGCCCGGCTTCGCCCGCACCGGTCTCTGCGCCGCCTCCCTGGCCAGAGTCGAAGGGTGCGGTGTCGAGGGTCGTCGCGTCCGTCGATCCAGCGTCGGAGGTCGCGACGCCGTTGGGGCTCGAGCTCCCGCACGCAGTCGACAGGAGCGCGACGACGATGGACATCGATCGCACGCGTTCCTTCATGATCCCCTCGGTCTACCTGGTGGCGGTACGGCGTGAGCGTCGGAGGCTAAACTGCTCGGGCGTTGGAGTCGTATCATCAGAGAGAAGAATGAGAACTCGTGCCGGAACGGGTGCGTCCGTGCACCCCGCGACGAAGGCCGCCGTGGCAGAAGCGGCCCAGCAGGCTCTTCGGGGCCTGGACGGCGAGAAGCCTACATTTGGCTTCCTCTTCGCATCCCCCCATCACGGGCTGTCCGAAGCGCTCGCGGAGGCGCGGGAGCGCACCGGCGCCGACATCGTGGGCTGCACCAGCGCGGGCGAGATCACCGAGCACGGGCTGACTCACGGCGGAGTCGCCCTCATGCTGGTAGCATCCGAAGCCACCACCGAGGTGCGCCTGGCAAAGGGCCTGAAGGCCGATCCTCAGGAGGTCGCGCGAGAGCTGTGCGCGAACCTGCCCGCCCTGAAAAAAGCCGCCGCGACGTACGATCGACGGCATCTCACCACCGTCCTCCTCACCGATGGGCTGGCGGGCAGCGGAGAGCGATTGGTAAGCGAGGTCTACGACCGCCGCATTCAAGTAGGTACGCAGATTGTCGGCGGTGCGGCTGCCGACGAGGGCCGGTTCGAAGCGACCTGGGTGGGCGCCGCCGGTGGCGCGAGCCCCGACGCCGCGGCCGCGTTGCACGTCTTCGGCGCGACACCCTGGGGGATCGGCGTCGACCACGGCCTTCGACCCACGACCAAGCAGATGCGCGTCACCATGGCGCACGACAACGTCGTCGAGGAGATCGACGGCCAGCCCGCGTTTGCCGCGTACGAGAGACACGCGGCCGCGCGAAACGTGCGCCTCACCCCGGAGAACGCCAGCTCGTACCTCATTGCCAACGAGCTGGGCATTCACTTCTTCGAGCGGATCGCTCGCGCAAGGGCCCCCCTGAGCGTGGGCCCCAACGGCTCGCTGGTGTGCGCCGCCGAGATCCCGAAAGGGTCCATGGTGAGCATCCTCGACGGGGAACCGGAGAAGATGATCCTCGCCGCACGCGCGGCCGCCGCCACGGCGCGGGCGAACGTGAAGGGGCCCGTGGCGGGGGTGTTGCTCTTCGACTGCGTCTGCCGTGGGATGATTCTGAGGGAGGCATTTCGCCGCGAAGTAGAGGCCGTCCGCGCCGAGTTCCCCGAGGTGCCCATTGCGGGCCTTCTCACCTACGGTGAGATCGCACGCAGCCACGAGCGTGTCGACGGCTGGCACAATACGACCGCGGTGGTCGTCGCCATTCCGGCGTGAGAGAACGGGCGTAGCGTTCAGCTCGTCGTCGCGCCGGTCGCCGCGTCGCGTGCCGCGAGCACACGGACGCGGACACCGGTGCCGGGTCCCATGGTGATGTTCCGGCGCTTCGACCGCTCCGGCGTGTCGCTCGCAAGCCGCAACTCCCACGTCGACGCAATCGTCGCGAGGGCGATGGCGAGCTCCGCCTGGGCGAATGCGGCTCCCAGGCATCGCTTGCTGCCCCCACCGAAGGGAAGAAACTGCGTCGCACCGAAGCTGTTCTCCAGAAATCGCTCCGGCTGGAAGCGCTCCGGCTCGCGGAACACGGCCGCATCGTCGAGGATGGCACCGACGTTGACCATGACGACGTCCCCCTGGGGGACCGTCCACGGCCCGACATGGAGCGGAACACGGCACCGACGCGAGACATCCGTGACGATAGGCTCGATCCGGAGCGTCTCGCACACGATTGCGTCGAGGTAGGGTAACCGGGCGAGCGCTTCGGGGGCCGGCTCCCTCCCCAGGGCCCCCACCTCGGCGCGGAGGCGGGCCAGGACGGCGGGCTCCCGCAGCAGCCAATAGACCCCCCATGCCATGGCGACTGCCGTAGTCTCGTGCCCTGCGGCCAGCAGCGTCCAGACCTGGTCACGAATCTCCGCGTCGGCCATGGCGCTGCCGTCTTCGTACCGCGCTTCGAGCATCACGCCCAGCACGTCGGACCCGGGGGTTTGCTGGGCACGGCGCTCGGCGATGATGCGGTCCACCCAGGCGTCGAACACCGCGCGACGGCTCACGAAGCGGCGCCATGGAGGGAACATCGACGTTCGGAGCAGCGCCGTGAAGACGAAGGAAGGGGACAGCGCGTTCGTGAGGCCGATGAGGACCTCGCGCCCCTCGGCGCGGTCCATCCTGGCGTCATCGCCGAAGACGGTCTCCAGGATGATATCCAGCGTGAGTGTCTGCGCGAACGCGCTCATGACGACGACACCCCCCGTGTCCGCCGCCCCCTGGAAGGCGCCGAGATGCTTCTCGATGACCCGCTGCATGGTGGCGACGAACGCCTTGATGCTGGATCCGTGAAACCGAGGATTGAGCAGCTTGCGCTGGCGCTTGTGCGGCGCACCCGCCGTCGCCAGGAGCGAATGCGGCCCGAACAGGTCGCGGAGAACCGGCGGTGTCTCGAACGTCTCGGGGTCTGCGGCGAACACCTCCCGCGCGAGGTCGGGGTCGGCCAGCATGAGCCCGTTGCCGTTCAGCACGCGGAAGCGCGAAGCACGACCGTACTTCGCCACCACCGCGCGCGAGTAGGCGCGCGGCTCGGAGAGATAACGATACGTCTGCCAGAAGGCGGGAGTGCGAGGTCCGGGAGGGAGCATGCGAACCGTCCGTACTTTATACACCGACGTTCGTCGTCGAGGCTCGCGCCGACCTCTCGATCGCGTCGAAGGCGCCCATGGCCACCAGCATCGCCACGACGAAGGTCACCACCGGCGCCGCGCCGGTCACGACCGATACGATGGCCGGGCCCGGGCAAAAGCCTCCCAGGCCCCAGCCGACGCCGAAGAGCGCCGCCCCGCCTACCAGCGAGGCGTCGACCGCCGTACTCGTCGGCAAGGCGAAGGAAGACGCAAGGAGCGGCGCTCCGCGTCGCGTCGCAATACGGAAGAAGACGAGGTTGACGAGGACGCCGCTCCCCATGACGAGCGCGAGGCTGGGGTCCCAGTCCCCGGCGAAATCGAGAAAGGCGAGCACCTTCGACGGATGGGTCATTCCCGAAACGCCCAGGCCGACGGCGAAAACCAGACCGCACACGTAGGCGACGACCAGGCGCCTCACGACGGGCCTCCGCCGATCTTCAGCACGTGGCGCACCACGAAGACCGTCAGCGCGCCAGTGGACATGAACACGAGCGTGGCGACGATGGAGCGCTTCGACAGGCGCGCGACGCCGCAGAGCCCGTGGCCGCTGGTGCAGCCGTTTCCGAGGCGCGTCCCGAAGCCGACCAGCACGCCCGCCACGATGGCCGCCGGGACCGTCTGCTCCGAGGCGAACGCCAGCGCCGAGCGATCGACCAGGAGAACGGCGACGCCGCCGGTCAGCAAGCCGGCGAGAAAGACCAGGCGCCAGGTCCGGTCGCTCCCCCTGGCCTGCGGGATCCGTCCGACGATGCCGCTGATGCCGAGGATGCGGCCGTTGGCAGCGAACAGGAGCGAAGACGCGGCTCCGAGCAGTAGCCCGCCGAGGATGGCCGTGACCGGCGTGAAGTGATTCATGCGCGCAGGATAGCGCGTCGGTCAAAGACCTGTGCGACCGAACGGCCCGTCCAGCGCCGCCTCACTCCGACGCCCATCGATACCGCACCCCGAGCTCCGCGAAGTCGCCGCCGACGATCCCGATGCTGTCGGGGCTCACGAGGGGAAGAACGAAGCTTCCGCGCAACTCGACGCGGCGCGACAGCACGAAGCGTAGAAGAGGTCCCGCGCGCACGGTGACACCGTCGTCGCGCATCGGGACGTCGAGCACCTCCGCGATGAGGCCGATGGAATGCTGCCCGTAGGAGCCGAAGCGGAAGGCGTAGCCCAGGCGCCCACGCCAGACCCACGGGGGACGCACGATGACGTGCAGCGTCTCCTCGAAGACGTCCTGTCCCGCCGGGACGCCCGTCACGTAGGAGATGCTGCCGCGGCCCACGATGTTCCCCGGACCGACAGGGATGGACAGGTCTACCTCGGCCTCATGGGTCGTCGCCGTCGCCTGCGGACCGTTGGCGGTCTCCAGCTCGAGCCGCGTGAAGCTCGGCTGTTCGTCCAGATAGGTGTGGTCGAACGCGCGGAAGAAGCGGGACCCGAGGCGGAAGTCGAAGTAAGGCAGCTCGAGCCTCACGCCTCCGTACACAGCGAGCTCGCCGCTGGTGACGATGGGATTCGCTTCGACACCGACCCAGGAGGTGAACGGCTTGCCGTAGCCCAGGGCGACACGAGGACGAAGGTAGACGAAGCCTACATCGATCGTCGTGGACACGAACGTCCGCGCGGGGGCGGCACCCCAGGAGCGCGCCATCCGCGGGTCCATCAGCGCGTCTTCCGGCGTCGTGAGGATCCCCAGGGGCGGCTTCTCGATGTCGATCGTCGCAGTAGGCGACGGGCCGGGCGACGACTCGGCCTGGACGGACGTCTGCGCCTGCACTCGGCCGGACACGGTCGCAGCGCCGAGAACGATCGCCCCGCCGAAGAGGGCTCGGGCAAGACTCCGGGCCGCCATCAGAAGCTCCCCACGACACCCGCGCCACCGGCGGAGGGAACGAGCTGCAGCGTCACCTCGCCGGTGCGAAGCCCGCCGAAGGAATGCTGGCGGTAATGAAGCAGCGGTACGCCGTAGCCGACGAGCGTTCCCACCAGGGCTCCGACGATGACGTCGCTCGCGTAGTGCTCGTCCGCCAGGACGCGGAAGGATGCGGTGGTCGCCGCCACGGCGTAGGCTGTCCCGCAGCTCAGCGCATCCCACGGGGAGCCGAGAAGCTCGGACTTCGTGTGGTTGACGCAAACGAGCGCCGCGGCCGTGAACGAGAAGGCGGCGTGTCCACTGAAGAAGCTCCGGTACTCCGGCGTGACGCCGCAATCGAGCGCCGCTGAGGGGAGCGCCGGAGTGCCGCAATATTGCGCATAAGGTCGCGGACGACTGACGACGACGTTCGTGACGCCCTGAATCGCGCCAGAGACCGCGAGCGTCTCGAGGTCGAGCAGGGCCATCTGCTCCGCGGTGTCGCGGCTGCCGCGATACCACCAGGCTGTCGCCAGCGCGTCGCCGAAGAATGGCCACACCGCTGCGAACGACAGGCCCACGTCGGATGCGTCGCGGAAGGCGTAGCGCGTCTGAATGCTGCTGGGGCGCACGGCGTTCCGCACGGCGTCGTCGAAGAGGATGCCGCCTTGAAGGTGGTGCGTCGGAAGAGGATGGATGATTGCGGCGGCCAGCGTGATCGCCCCGGCGGTGCCGGTGAGCACGTAGTCGGCCGTCGAGAAGGGCCTCCAGTCCCAGCTCAATGGCAGCCGGTCCGGCGACCCCGGCGTCCCGGCGATGACTTCCGGGCCTGGGTTGGGAACGCTCGGCGGCTCGTTGGGAGGAAGCGCTGGAGCGGCGGGAGGCCGGCCCGGAGCCGCCGCCGCAGGTGGTGTCGAGATCGTAGACACCGGTGCCGCCGGATCGGCCCGTGCCGCGACCTCGATGCAGCAGAGCGGGCAGATCGCGAGGACCGGGCGCAGGCGTCGGAGGATCATCATAGGTCACGCACTCAGCCGCCCGCGGGCGCATGGACGAGAAGAGGAACGGCAATGCCGATGCCGACGCCCACGATCATCCCGACGAGCACGTCGGTGAACCAGTGTCGGTCCCCGGCGATTCGCAGGTACCCCGTGCCGGCCGCCAGGCACCCGCCGACCAACCACGGGACGGGCGCCCAACGGTAGCCGCGCATCGTGGCCACCGTCCCGGTCGCAGCGGCAAGCGCGAAGGCCTCGGTCGCGTGCCCGGAGAAGAACGAGACGTCGTCGTCATCGGTGTGGGGCCTCGTTGGGGTCCCGTCCGGGTGGAGCGCCTGCACATACGGTCGCTCACGGGCCGCGAGGAGCTTGGTGACCTGATTGACGTCGACGGCCAGCACCGTGGCCTCCAGCACGAGAAATGCATCGAGGCCGACCCCCCGCGGCGCATGGTCATGCGAAGCGGCGAGCGCGTCGAGGCCGAGGGTCGCTGCGGGCACGAGCGCGAATGCCGTCACGTCGCTGACGTCCTCTGCGAGACGCGGATCGCGCCAGAGGAGCCTCTCCTTT
>Ga0302325_10003852_pt1 | contig 35035 bp, 35 predicted proteins | sample Palsa_T0_2_FD_201948 | JGI IMG/M metagenome (GOLD analysis project Ga0302325, IMG submission 201948) | Peat permafrost microbial communities from Stordalen Mire near Abisko, Sweden - Palsa_T0_2 | ecosystem: Environmental > Terrestrial > Soil > Palsa > Peat permafrost | place: Sweden: Abisko...
ACAGGATAATAGGGTGCATGTTGCCGTCGCCCGCATGGAAAATGTTGCTGATGGTCAGGCCGTACTTTCGGCTCACCTCCGCGATCACTTTCAGCGTAGGCGCAATCTGCGTGCGCGGCACCACGCCATCCTGCACGTAGTAGAACGGGCTCACACGGCCCACCGCGCCGAACGCGTTCTTGCGGCCTTTCCACAGTAATTCGCGCTCCTCAGCGGTCTTGGCCACGCGCACCTCGCGCGCATGGCACGACCGGCAGACATCCTGGATCTGAGCGACCTGCTCTTCCACGGTTTCGCGCAGCCCCTCCAGTTCGATCAGCAGCACGGCGGCCGCGTCCATGGGATAGCCTGCGTGGGTGGCCTCTTCCACCATGCGCAGCATCACGCCGTCAAGCATCTCTACCGCCACCGGCACGATGGCGCGCGCCGTGATTTCGGCCACAGTGGATCCGCAGTGCTCCGCCGCATCGTAGATGGCCAAGATCGTTTTCACCATCTCCGGCTTGCGCATGAGCCGTACCGTAATCTTGGTGATCAGCGCCATGGTGCCTTCGGATCCGGTCAGCAGGCCGGTCAGATCGTAGCCCGGCAGATCGGTCTCCTTGCCGCCGGTGGTAGACACCGTGCCATCCGGCAGCACAAACTCCAGGCCAAGGACATGGTTGGTGGTCACACCGTAGGCCAGCGTGTGCGGGCCGCCGGCATTCTCGGAGACGTTGCCGCCTATGGTGCAGGCCCGTTGGCTGGAGGGATCGGGCGCATAGAAGTAGCCTTGCCCCTGCACCGCCAGCGTAATATCCAGGTTCACCACGCCCGGCTGCACGACCGCGCGCTCGTTTTCAAGATCGATTTCCAGGATGCGGTTCATGCGCGCGAAGGCCACTACCACGCCGCCCTCGCGGGGAATCGCGCCGCCGCTCAATCCGGTACCAGCGCCGCGGCCCACCATCGGCACACCGTACTCCGCGGCGATCTTGACGATGGCCACCACGTCGCCGGTGCTGCGCGGGAAGACCACCATCTCGGGCCGTCCCTTCTCCACGCTGCCGTCGTATTCGTAGAGCGACAGGTCTTCGGGACGGTCGAGGTAGCCGCGCGGGCCCAGCAGGGCGATTAGTCGTTGTTTAGCAGCCGCCGTCAGCATATGTGGGGCAGGCCCTCGGCCTGCGGCGGCCTCTCAGGCCGCCATCTTCTCTTCTGTAGAACTCGATTTCCGGGCGACATGCGGGTCCAGGGGACCCGCGCAGGCCAAGGGCCTGCCCCACTAACTTATGCAGACCCTTACAAAAACGACTTTACCGCGTTTACCATGTTCCCGTCGGTCCAGTTGGTAGCCCCGATGATCTTCTGCACCACCTTGCCCTTGGCATCGATGATGTAGGATTCCGGATATTTGAAGGTGCCGTAGTCCGCGCTGATCTTGGCCTCCGGATCGCGCGCCGTCATAAACGACACTCGGCTGCGGTCCAGAAATCTGCGGTAGAGCTTGGGGTCCTTGTCCACGCTCACGCCCAGGACCACCACTCCGGATCCGGCCATCTCTTTCGCGAACTGGTCGAGCGACGGGACTTCTTCCACGCAAGGCTGGCACCAGGTGGCCCAAAAATTCAGCACCAGCAAGCGCCCGCCGAAATTGGCCGCGGTAATGGTGCGGCCGTTGTCCGCCGTAATGTTGAACTCCGGCGCGGAATCGCCCACTTGAATGACGCGTTCATGGATCGAGTCGTAGAGCACGAAGACGAACAGCGCCACCAGCACAACGATGCCGGCTTTCAGGAATTGATCGATTTTGACGCTCTGCATATCTGGAAACTATAATTTTAGTGTACTTCCAATCCGTTTGCTGCATCCAATAGTCGTCCGATGCTGATCACCCGAAAAGTGGAATTCTCCGCGTCGCACGTGTGCCGCAACTCGCGGCTCACCGACGAGGAAAATCGCGCGCTGTTCGGCCCCGCGGCCAATCCGCATGGGCACGGCCACAATTACATGCTGGAAGTCACCGTGGAAGGCGCGCCCGATCCGGTCACCGGCATGGTGCTGGATCTGAAGCTGCTCAAAGAGATTCTGAACCGCGTGGTGGTTGAGCCGTACGATCATCGCTTCCTGAACCGCGAAGTGCCGCCGTTCGACCATGTGATTCCCACCCCGGAAAACATCGCCATCGACATCTGGAACCGCCTGCAACCGCATTTGAACGGCGCGCGCGGCAGGCTGCACGCCGTGCGGATCTACGAAACGCCGGATCTGTTCGTGGATTACTTCGGAGGCGCGGCATGATCCGCGTAACGCGCAAATACCGCTTTTCAGCTTCCCACCGGCTGCACGTGGCGGCGCTCAGCGACGCGGAAAACCGGGAACTGTATGGCAAGTGCAACAACCCCTTCGGCCACGGTCATAACTACGAGATCGCGGTGAGCGTGCGCGGCCCGCTGGACAGCCGCTCCGGCCGGGCAGTCGATATCGAGTTATTGGACGGCTTGGTACGCCGCCAGGTGCTGGAGCCGTTCGAACATCGCAATCTGAACGAAGAAGTGGAAGCCTTCCGCGGCGCGGCGCCCACCTCCGAGAATCTGGGACGCGAAATCCTGCGGCGTTTGAAACAGAACTGGCGCGCTGCGTTTCCGGCCGATGGGCCGCAACTCGAAAAGGTGTCCATCGCCGAAACCAGCCGCAACGCATTTGAAGTGGCAGCCCATGAAATCGAATAAAGCTATCGTAAAAGTGATGACCTCCAAAGCGGACGAGTCCATAGCGCCGCTGGTGAAACAGATCCTCGACCGGTTGGGCGAAGATGTCCAGCGCGAGGGACTGACGCGCACCCCGGAGCGGGTGGAACGCGCGCTGCAATTCCTGACCAGCGGTTACCGGATGGATGTGAAGAAAGTCGTGAACGGCGCCCTGTTCTCCGTGAAATACGACGAGATGGTCATCATGAAGGACATCGAGTTCTTCAGCATGTGCGAGCATCACATGCTGCCGTTTTTCGGTAAAGTCCACGTGGCCTATATTCCGCGCGACCGGGTGATCGGCTTGAGCAAGCTGCCGCGCCTGGTGGACGTGTTCGCGCGCCGCCTGCAGATTCAGGAGCGCATGACGCAGCAGATCGCCCAGACCATCCAGGAATTGGTCGATCCGGTGGGAGTGGGTGTGATCTGCGAAGCGCGCCACTTCTGCATGATGATGCGCGGCGTGGAGAAGCAGCACTCCGGCGCCGTCACCAGCGCCATGCTGGGAGCGTTCCGCAACCGCAAAGCCACGCGCGACGAGTTCCTGGCATTGGTGAAAGCGCCCAGCCACACCTGATTGGCAGATCGCCGCAAGCCTCGCTCGCGGGCTGGAGTTTCTGCATTTTCACCGTGGGGCGGCCAATCGTGGCCGCAGCCGGCTGTTAGGCGGCTCTTCCCGCGAGCTTCGCTCGCGAGGGTTGCGCGGGCTTCACCCGCGGCGACAGCAAGAGTGCGGTCGCGGCACGCTGAGAGCGTGCGCCACGTCAGGGTCGCAGAATGTCCAAACTTCAAGCGGGCCCCTTGGACCGCTTCGCGCCGGGCGTAGCCCAGCTTGCCGCGAGATTCGCTCGCGGGAAAGAGCCGGCTGAAAGCCGGCTGCGGGCATGATTGCCCGCCCTCCATTCAAATGTACAAACGTTCAGCGGCAATGGCGCCTTCTTGTTTTTGTTTTGGTTTGGTGCGCGCGGCTTTTTTCGCTGCCGCGCGCCTTCCGGCGGCGCCTTTGGTACGCACCGCCTACCTGGCTGCGCGCCGCAGATCGGCACTTCCGCGATTTCGGGCGCTGCTGCGGGCATGCCGCGAAAGGGCCAGCGGGGACGCGGCCGCGGAACCCTCCCGCTCCAATGCCTTGTGCGTGGCGCGCGAACGCTTGGCCGAAGGTTTTCGATTCGTGGCCTTCGTCGTTTTGCCGCCGCCGGGCGGGGGCGGCAACTTCACCCCCGCGCGGCGCGCTTTGGACAGCCCTATGGCGATGGCCTGCCTGGCCGACCGCGCTCCGTGCTTCCCCTGGCGGATGTGCTCGATTTCCTCGCGCACGTACTCGCCGGCTTGCCCGCTCGGCGTCTTGTGCCGGCTGGCTCGTTTGAGGGTCTTTTTCTCAGGCATGTCCATTCTCCGAAGGGAAAGCGGCCGGTTAGAGTCTTCCGCCGCCCGTGAGGGTTTTCCGCTCTACATCGCCCCAATACGGCTCGGCGTGATAGTAGTTGAAGACCTTGGAGCCCCAGGTGGTGTCGCTCATGTCCGGCCAGTTGCTCTTGTCAAAGCCGGGAGCGTTCTCGAGGATTGTTTTGTCGACATCCAGAATGAACGCCTTTTCGTCTTCATCCACCTTCAGCAGGCTCCAGGGTATGGCGAACAGCCTGTCGCCCATGCCAAGAAACCCGCCGAAAGAAAGAACGGCATAGGCTACCCGGCCCGTTGGTATGTCAATCATGATTTCGTCGATCTTGCCCAGGTCTTCTCCTGCCGAGTTGCGTACGGTGTCGCCCTCCAAGGTGCCGGCCGCCAGAACGCTGCGGTATTTCTTGTCGGGGTTGGTTTTGATAATCTTGTCAGTTTTCATGACTTGTCTCCTAGGCCTTTCTAACTTGCACGTTTGTCTCCGACCGGAATGTGCCAGCGCTTTTGTACCGTTTCTCCTGTGCGGGGGAACTTACAGCGCCATTTTTGCCAGTAGCCTCTGGCAGGCGCGGAAAAACTTGCACTAGTCGCCCCGTACGGTGTCCCCTAAGCCGAATCGAAATGTACCGTGGATAACGCTGGCGCCTGCCGCAGCACGGTGGAGCGGCAATTGCATCGGCTGGAGCCATGGAGAGGAGTTTTATGAGGACACTTTTACGATTAGCCCCCGCATTATTAGCGGTCGCGGCCTTCGCCGCGGACGTTTCGGTGGACTACGATCATCATGCCGACTTCAGCCAGATCCATACCTATTCGTGGATCGGCGTGCAAGCCGGCAATTCGCTGTGGCAGGACCGCATTACCAGCGCAGTCGACTCGGAGCTTGCCGCCAAAGGTTGGCAGAAGGTCGAATCGGGCGGCGACGCCGCGGTGTCGGCGTTCGGCCAGGTTTCGGAGCGCAATAACCTGGAAACCTTCTATAACGGTTTCCCAGGCTGGCGTTGGCGCGGCTGGGGCGGCACGACAACAACTGCCGTGGTCCCGGAGAGGGTTGGTACCTTGACAGTCGACATCTTCCAGGGTGGCACAAAAGAACTGCTCTGGCGGGGCACGGCAAGTAATGTACTATCTTCCAAGCCGGAGAAGAACGATAAGAAGATGGACGAAGCGGTCGGAAATATGTTTAAGCGCTTTCCACCCGCACCGAAAGGCTGACCGATCCGCCAGCGCGGGCTCTGTGGCCGGCCCTTATCCTGCCGATTGTCGCAAACGTCGTGAATATCGGCGCCGACCTGGGCGCTGCTGATGGTTTGTCTGATGGCTTGGTGCCCTTATTGTCGCATCGCCAGGTTATTCAAGTGGATGACTCTGGTCTTATTCGCATATGCAATGGTCCGGTGTTTACATGACCACATTGGTAGCCGTGTTGGGCACCACCATCTCGCCATACCCCTTCTTTTGGCAAGCTACCCAGGAGGTGGAAGAAGATCGCGACCGGGGCAAAGTCACGCTGGCCCAACGCAAGTGCGCCACCGAGCGGGAAAAACAGGATTCCAAAGTCGATGTGATGACCGGCGCCTCCTTTTCCAAGTGTTCTGGTCGGCGGCGATTAACGGCGTGCTGGCTCCGCCGCTGATCGTGCTGGTTGTGCTATTGTCATCCGACCGCGCCGTGATGGGTAAGCACGTGAGCTCGCCGCTGACTTTGGCTGCAGTGGGCATGTTTCTTACCATGCAGAGTAACTGAACTTGGCGAAACGCCGGCATGGCTCGCGGGCTACTCCCGCAGCGACCGCAAGAGCGCAATGCCGCATACTTTTTGCACCGTGGGGCGGGCAATTCTGCCCGCAGCCTGCTTTTAGCCGGCTTTGGCCGCCTGAAAAGGCGGCTGCGGCCATGATTGGCCGCCCCACGGTGAACTCGGAATCGCGTCTCTGTCAAAAAGTATGTGGCATTGCGCTAAGAGCGTGCGCCACATACTCTGCCTGAGGTCAACGGAGATGTGCTAGTAAGTACAGAGCCGGAATCTGGCAAGTCAATTGCAATGCCGGGTGAGACTTGACAACGGGCCAAATACCAGCACTTGGCTGTGGGCGTTTGCAACTTTTGCGCTTCACCAGACGCAGCGTTTAGAATAGTGTAAAGAAGCGAAGAACATCAAGGAGAGGAAATGCCGGCTCAAATCCTGGTTGTGGATGACGACGCCAGCCAGCGGTCGGACATGGCCGAAATGGTCGCGTCCCTGGGCTTTCAAGTGGAAACGGCGGCCGACGGTAAGGAAGCTCTTGCCAAGTTGGCGCATTTTTCGGCCAACGCGATCCTTACCGACCTGGTGATGCCCGGCATGGACGGCATCGCGCTTTTGAAGGAACTGGCCGCCCGCGGCGATCGGACTCCCGCCATCGTGCTCACCGGATTCGGCAGCATCGACCAGGCCATTTCGTTCGTCCACGATCTGAAAGCATTTTGGTTCCTCGAGAAGCCCGTGCAGCCCGGCGTCATGCGCACCCTGCTGGAGCGGGCCGTGGAGCAGAGCCATCTGCTGGAGGAAACCGTGCGTCTGAGCCGCCAGCTCAGCTACCAGGGCGTGTTGGGTAATCTGGTGGGCAGTTCTCCCGCCATGAAAGAGATCTTCTCCTGGATACGCCAGGTGGCGCCCACCACGGCGTCGGTTCTGATTACCGGCGAGAGCGGTACAGGTAAGGAATTGGTGGCGCGGGCGATTCATGAGCTGAGCCCGCGCAGCCAGGGTCCGTTTGTGGCGGTGAATTGCGCCGCATTGCCCGAGAGCCTGATGGAAAGCGAGCTCTTCGGTCATGAAAAAGGCTCGTTCACGGGCGCGCTCGAGCGCCGCCCGGGCTGCTTCGAACAAGCCAATAACGGTACTTTGTTGCTGGATGAAATCGGCGAGATGCCGATCGCCACGCAGGCCAAGCTGCTGCGGGTGATCGAAGAGTCCAAAGTGCGCCGGCTGGGGGGCACGCGCGACATTCCCATCGCCGTGCGGGTGCTGGCGGCCACCAATCGGCCGCCGGAAAAAGCGATTCAGGACAAGCAGCTTCGTGAAGATCTGTATTACCGCTTGAACGTATTCCATATTTCACTGCCGCCGCTGCGCGAACGCAAGGAGGATATCCCGTTGCTGGCCGCGGCGCTGATCCGCGACGTGAACCGCAAACACGACTGCCGGGTGACGCATCTAAGTCCCGAGGTGGTGGAGCGGTTTCAAGCGAGTTCCTGGCCGGGCAACGTACGCGAACTGCGCAATCTGATCGAGCGGGCAGCCATCGTGGCGGGAGCCGGTGAGATTCAGCTTGGGCATTTGCCGGGCGCCGTGGCGGCGGCGCCGCGAGCCGTGGAACCGGGCCCAGCAGGCACCCCGGAGCGCGCCCCAGAAGACGACATGCTGCAAGTGCGGGCGGGGGCTCCCATGAGTGAAGTCGAAGAAGCCTACCTGCGGCTCACGCTAAAGCACACCAAGAACAACAAGCGCCAGGCAGCGGATCTGTTAGGCATATGCCTGCGCACTCTCCATACCAAGCTGCGCTCCTACGAAAAGGGGAAAGCTATGGGAGTCGCCGTGGGCCACGGCGACGTCGAGTAAGAGCACCTTCGAGCGACCGCCCGCATCACTGTCTGCTCCGTTTCAGTGGCATTCCGATTGCCCTTTATGCGCGATGGAAGGGAGCATGTCATGTTATTGCTTTTGATTTTATTGGTCGTTCTGGTCCTGGGCGCTATTCCGGCGTGGCCCTACAGCCGCGATTGGGGCTAATATAGCGGCGCCGTGCGACTCGCAGCGACTCTGTTCGCATTCATACTGAGATATGGGGGACCGGGATTGCTGGTGCTGGGTATACTCGATTCCTCATTCCTGTTTGTGATTCAGTGCCGGAAGAAGTTCCTCGACTCCGATCGTGCATTCAAGGAGGACGAACAGGTCAACATCCCGTGCCCTGGCGAGCTCGGCAATGCGATGTTGGAGCGGTCTGACCGTTGAGGTTCCAACAAAGAAACGTGGTCCCCATAATTCCCCTAATGCGCCACGGCCGGGGCCGGATGCCTTACACGCCGCACAAGGTACGCCGCCCCTAGTGCGATCAGCGCCACCGAGATCCACTGCGAGGTGTCCAGTGGGCCGCCGAAAGGGTTAGCTTGCTCGTGGAAGCGGACGAACTCGACCAGGAAGCGGACGGCGCCGTACAGGATCAGATAGAGACTGATGATGGCGCCGGGTTTGTGCGGCTTGGCGATGCGCCAGTAGAGGATCGCGAAGATGACGAACTCTGCTAACGACTCGTAGATTTGGGTTGGATGCAGCGGAATACCCAGGAGCTGTTGCGGTACTTGCGCTAGCGGATTGGTGAATTTCACTCCCCAAGGCAGCCGGGTGGGCAAGCCATAGCAGCAGCCCGCGGCAAAACATCCGAGGCGGCCGATGCCATGGCCCAGCGCGATCCCGGGCGCGAACACGTCGGCCGTCGGAAGCGGCGGAAGCTTGTGCCGGCGCATGTAGACCACCGACGCGATAAGGGCCGCGATCAGGCCGCCATAGAATACGCCGCCGGCCTGCAGGCTGGCCATGGAAAAGATCTCGCCGGGATTGCGCGCATAGTAGGGGATGTCCACCAGGAACATCATCACCTTGGCCCCTACAATGGCGCTGATGCCGCAAAGAATCCCAAGGTTGACGACCGCATCGCTATTGAGTCCGGCGCGTCGCGCCAGGCGCGAGATCAGCGACAACGCCGCCAGGAAAGCCAGCGCGACCAGGACTCCGTAAGTCGATTGCGAGAAGCTGCCGATGTGAAAGAGGCGCGGGAACATCAGGTTTGCGCCGGCTGGCGCTTGGCTTTCAAAAGGTCGAGCAGCAGCAAGCCGCTGCCGATCACGATGCAGGAATCGGCCACGTTGAAAGTGGGCCAGTGCAGGTTGCCGATATAGAATTCCAGAAAGTCGGTGACGCGTCCCCACATAATGCGGTCGAACAGATTGCCGGTGGCGCCGCCCAGCACCAGCGCCAGACCCCAGACCGTCCAGCGATCCAATCGCGAGGCCCGCCAGAGGAGGCCGGCCACAAGCAACAGGGCGGCGGCAGAGAACACGATCAGCACCACGGTGCGCCAGGGGGAGTGGGAATCGTTCATCAGCCCGAAAGCTACGCCGCGATTCTGCGAATGCACGATGTCGAAGAAGCCGGGGATGACGGTCTGGACATCGTATGGGGACATGCTGGCATCCACGATCGATTTAGTCAGACGGTCGGCGGCGAACACGGCAGCCGACACACCGTAGGCTTTCAGGCGGCTATCCAGCATCGAGCATCTCGCGAACCGCGGAGGCGCAGGCGGCGCAAATCGTTGGAAACTGCGCGTCGGAGCCGGTATCGGTGGTGTACTTCCAGCAGCGCTCGCACTTGGCGCCATCCGCGCGTTCCACCTGCACGGCAACCTGCTCGCCAGGCTGCTGGTCGAGCGAAACCTGCGAGACGATGAACAGGCCGGGCAGTTCTTCGGCGTACTCCTGGAGCAAGGGGTACAGGGTTCCGTTGGCGGACAAGCGCACGCGAGCCTCAAGGGGCGCGCCGATGAACTTCGCCTGGCGGGCCTCCTCGAGGCTCTTGAGCACTTCTTCCCTCACTTTGATGAGACGGTCCCAATTCTCCGCCCGTTTCCGATGGGCTTCCGACAGGCCCTCGGTCAACTGCGCGGGTTCCGGAAACAGCTCCAGGTGGATGCTGCCGGTCTGGCCCATGTGGGTCCAGACTTCTTCGGCGGTGAAGGCGAGGATGGGGGCCACCAGACGCGCCAGCGCATGCAGCAGGCGATAGAGCGCGGTTTGGGCGCTGCGGCGCGCGTGCGACTTCGCGGCTGAGGCGTATAGCCGGTCTTTGAGCACGTCGAAGTAGAGCGAACTGAGATCCACCGTGGCGAAATCGTAGAGCGCGCGGTAGACCTTGTGGAACGCGAATTCGTCATACCAGGCGCGGCAGTTGGCCACCAGGGATTCGGCGCGCAGCAGGATCCACTGGTCCAACTCCAGCATTTCGGCGGCGGGCACGGCGTCGGCTTGCGGGTCGAAGCCGGTGAGGTTGCCCAGCAGGTAGCGGAACGTATTGCGCAGCTTGCGGTAGGCTTCCTGCAGACGCGTGAGGATGGTTTCCGAAACGCGCACGTCTTCGTTGAACTCGACCGAAGCGGTCCACAGGCGGACCAGATCCGCTCCGTGATGCTTGATGATCTCTTCGGGCTCGATGGAATTGCCGAGCGACTTGTGCATGGCGCGGCCTTCGCCATCGAGCACCCAGCCGTTCAGCGCGCAGGCGCGATACGGCGAGCTGCCTTTGAGACCCACGCCCACCAGCAGCGAACTATGGAACCAGCCACGGTATTGATCGCCGCCTTCGATGTAAAGGTCCGCGGGCCAGGGCAGGTTGTTGGCGGGCGTGAGCACGGCTAAGTGGCTCGAGCCAGAGTCGAACCACACGTCCAGAATGTCGCTTTCCTTGCTGAACTCCGCGCCGCCGCACTTGGCGCACACCGTGCCGGGCGGCAGCAGTTCCGCCGCGCTGCGTTCGTACCAGACGTCGGCAGTGTGCGCGGCGAAGAGTTGCACGATGCCGTCGAGAATTTTGCGGTCGGTGAGCGGCTCGCGGCATTTGTCGCAGTAGAAGACGATGATGGGCACGCCCCACACGCGCTGGCGCGAGATGCACCAATCCGGGCGCACGGCGATCATGTTGGAGATGCGCTCCTGGCCCCATTCGGGCATCCAGCGCACCTGACGGATAGCCTCCAGCGCATGCTGCCGGAAATCGTTGCGCTCCATGCCGATGAACCACTGCTCGGTGGCCCGGAAGATGGTTGGCTTATGGCAGCGCCAGCAGTGCGGGTAGCTGTGCTCGATTTTTTCGGTAGCCAGCAGGGCGTGGTGCGCGCGCAGGATCTCGATGACGATGGGGTTGGCTTCCCAGACAGTTTTGCCGATTAGTTCTTCGGGCAATGTACCAGCGGCGCCTTCGGCGTGATAGAAGCGGCCGGCGGCATCCACGGGGCAATAGGTTTCGATGCCGTACTGGCGGCCCACCACGTAGTCTTCCTGGCCGTGTCCGGGGGCGGTGTGCACGGCGCCGGTGCCTTGCTCCAGCGTGACGTGGTCGGCCAGGATGCCGAGCGAATCGCGCTCCAGGAATGGGTGATGGAAGACGGCGCCTTCCAGGCGCGCGCCGGGGAAACGGGCCAGGATTTCGTAATCGTGCCAGCCGCATTTTTCGGCGGTGACTTTCAGCAGGTCGGCGGCCACGATGTAGACCGCACCGTGGGCAGGCGTAAACACGGCCACGTATTCGTATTTCGGATGGAAGGCGATGGCCATGTTGGCCGGGATGGTCCAAGGCGTGGTGGTCCAGATGAGGCCGTGGACGTGGCGGCCGGCCAGCGCGGGATCGATCTTCGCGGGATCGGAAGTGAGGGCGAACCGCACCCAGATGGACGGGCTGGAGTGATCGGCGTATTCGACTTCGGCCTCGGCCAGGGCGGTGCGGTCGCGCATGCACCAGTGCACCGGCTTGAGGCCTTTGTAGACGTAGCCGCGGTGGAGAAATTCCACGAACGCGGCGGCGATTACGGACTCGTACTGCGCGCTCATGGTCAGATAGGGCTCGTCCCAACGGCCGAAGACGCCCAGGCGCTTGAAATCGGTGCGCTGCAGATCCACGTACTTTTCCGCGTATTTGCGGCATTCGGCGCGGATCTCGGACGTAGTCATTTGGGCTTTGCGCGCGCCCAGTTCGCTATCGACCTTGATCTCGATGGGCAGGCCATGGCAGTCCCAACCGGGCACATAAGGGGCGTCGAAGCCCGCCATGGTCTTGGATTTGACGATGAAGTCCTTCAGGATTTTGTTGAAGGCGGTGCCCATATGGATGCGGCCGTTGGCGTAGGGCGGGCCGTCGTGCAGGATGTAAGTGGGGCGGCCGGCGCGCGTGCGGCGGATCTGGCCGTAGATATCCTCGGCGGCCCAGCGTGCGAGCAGCTTCGGCTCGGCCTGGGTGAGGTTGGCCTTCATCGAAAAGCCGGTGCGGGGCAGATTGACGGTCTGCTTCAAATCTACGTTATGCGAATCCATTTTCGAGGGATACTTCTATCGTACACGATGGGGTGAAGGCGATGCTTAGGGGGCGGGTTTCGGAGGTGTGGGCGACGCGCCGACCGGTGAGCCGTGAGGTGTTCGATTATGGGACTAGGTTCGTTTGGTAATCCCGCCTGGCGCAGGTTCGGGCGGGCTGCGGCGGTAGAGTCTCTGCTGGAACGAATTCGTGGAAAAGGCGACCTTGTCATCCAATCACATTGTAAGGCCGAGGGTGTGCGGGTTAGGCGGTTTGTTTTGTTGGCGAGGAGGGTCGTGACCGGTTCCGCCGTGATTGGTCAGTATCCCCAGGTTTCGTGCCGGACGGGAAGGCGGTTCAGCTTTGCCCGATAGAATTGCCGGTTAGGCATGAAGAGGTCCATGAGGGCGAGGAAGCGGCTGTTGTGGGTGGGCTCCAGGTAGGTTGAGGCTAATAATATCCCATATCTCTTCCAGGTCCAGCCCCAGGTAATCGTGAACGACGACGTTACGGAAGCCAGCTATCTCGCGCCACGTTACGCTTGGCCAGCGGGCCTTCGTCTCCTTTGATATCCGCATCGTCGATTCGGCAAGTACCTGCAGGTTGCGGATTACGCCATCCTGGATCAGCGTATCCGCGAAGAACGCGTCGCGCCCGTTAGTAGTGTACTTTTGGATGCGCATTATGCAACCTAATACGTGGCGGACGTAGAACCCGTCATCGTGATTCACAGCGGAACGGCCTCGCGTAGAATTCGATCGCGCAGCGAGGGATTCGGCGCCCGCTCGGTCACAATGTCTACCCGCCTGCCCAGCAGATACTGAAGGTCCATCAGCAGCCCACCCGGGAAGAAGGGCGAGGGATTAGGGCCACGCTCGACGAGGAAATCGACGTCGCTATCCGGACCGGCTTCACCTCGCGCCACGGATCCGAAGACGCGCACATTGCGCGCGCCATGACGCGCGGCCAGTTCTATAATCCGATCCCTGTGATTTTTGGAGTAACGCATCGATACCCATGCCGATGATACCCATGAGGATTTCTTGGGCTTAGGTGCCGCCTCATCCATTTTTAGCAAGTCAAGACCGGATGCGCCGCGTCCTGGTGCCGCGCGGTTGAAAGAACCGCTGCAGCAGAAAGTACCGATCGGCGCGGTTGTGATCCTGCTCCTGATCGCGGCCGTATTCGCGATCCCCGCATGCAACGCCGCGTCCACAAACTCCGGATAAACTGGGAACATATGGGCATCACGATCACGCAGGTGGACGCTTTCAGCAACCGGCCGTTCGCCGGGAATCCGGCGGCGGTGTGCATTCTGCCGAAGGCGCCCGAGGAGAGCTGGATGCGGGATGTGGCGCGCGAAATGAACCTGTCGGAAACCGCGTTTCTGGTCCCGCAGAACGGAGGCTACCACCTGCGCTGGTTCACGCCGGCCGTGGAAGTGGATTTGTGCGGCCACGCCACACTGGCCGCGGCGCACGTGCTTTGGGAGGAGGGCCATTTGGCTGCGAGCGCGCCCGCCCGCTTCTATACGCGCAGCGGTCTGCTGGTGGCCGAGCGCCAGGGCGAATGGATCGATATGGACTTCCCCGCCAAGATCGAGGAAGCCGCAGATCCGCCCGCGGACCTGGCCGCCGCGCTGGGTTTGGAGCCGGTATATGTGGGGCGCAACCAGTTCGACTACCTGGTGGAGGTGGCCTCGGCGGAGGCGCTGCGCGGCGCGCAGCCGGATCACGCCACGCTGCGGAAATTACCGGTGCGGGGCATCATCGTGACGGCGCGTTCCGATACTCCGGAATTCGATTTCATCTCGCGGTTCTTCGCGCCGGGTTCGGGGATCGATGAGGATCCTGTGACGGGGTCGGCGCACTCCTGTCTGGGGCCTTATTGGAACAAGCGCCTGGGCAAGACAAAGTTCGTGGCGTACCAGGCTTCGGCGCGCGGCGGCGTGGTGCGGGTGCGCTGCGCGGGCGACCGCGTGTTCCTGGGCGGGCAGGCGGTGACCGTGCTGCGGGGGGAGTTGCTGGGATAGAACTTGCCGACGCGCTGCCTGAACCCTTACAATGATTTTCGGCGGTATCTCCGCCGTTCTAGAGGGGGACTGTGTCGGATCGCGCAATTCTGTTTCTGTTCAGTGTAGTGGTGGAGATCGCGTCGCTAGCGGCGGCGGGCTGGCTGCTGGCCAGCGGTCAAGCCGGTAGCGTGGACGGCCTCTTTCTGTTTTTGACCTGCCTGCTGGTGGCGCTGGCGTTTGGGCTTTACCTGGCCTTCATGATCCGGCGGGCCATGGAACCAACAGCAGCGCCCGCTGCCCAACCGGCCAAGGCCGGTGCGGCCGCACCGGCGCAGTCGAAGCCCGCGCCGGTAGCACAGTCCTAGGTCGGTCCGGCCGGCTGAGAAACCGCTGCCACCTATTGTTTCGCCGGCGTGGTGGCCTTCTTCACCGCTGCCTTCTTCGCGGCGGGTGCGGGCGCCGGGCCTTCGCGCTTCACCACGATACTGACAATCTTCACCGGCGTAATCGGCTTGTTCTGCGCGCCGGTGGGCACGCTGATGATTTTGTGCACCACGTCCTGCCCCTCGATCACCTGGCCGAAAATCGTGTGCAGCCCGTTGAGGTGCGGAGTGGGCACATCGGTGATGAAGAACTGGGAATTGCCGGTATGCGGTCCGGCGTTCGCCATGGCCAGGCGTCCCGGCACGTCGAACTTCAACGTGGGCACGAATTCATCGGGAATTACGAAACCAGGGTCGCCCCCTCCCGTCCCGGTGGGATCTCCGCCCTGAATCATGAAGCCGGGGATGACGCGGTGGAAGATGGTGCCGGGGTACAGCGGGCGGGTGACCATCTGACCCTTTGGGTCCCTCCAAGCCTTGGTGCCCTTGGCGAGGGCCACGAAGTTCTTCACCGTAATGGGCGCTTCCTTCTCATACAACTTCACGGTGATGGCGCCCAGGGTGGTGTTGATGGTGGCGTAGAGACCCGGATCGCGGGCGGGCGGAGCCGCGGTCGTGGCGGCGGGTGCAGCGGCGGGGGGCGCTTGGGCAAATGCCCCGGCCAGCAAAGCGAGTAAACCGATCGTAGTTTTCATGTGAATCCTCATGGGAGAATAGCCCCCTATTCTATCCTGTTTCGGGACGTGATAACCTATCTCTGGCTTGCGAACACTTCTAGCGCTGGTGGCGGCGGCCGCGCCTCTGCTGGCGGATTTCAGCTACGAGCAGACCTCCAAGATCACGGGCGGAACGGCCGCTACCAAGATGCAGGCGCTGGGCGCCTCGCAGGAGCCGATTCGCACCACGGTGGAAGTGAAAGGCGATCGCATGGTCTATGGCGACGATACGCGCGTGCGGATCGTCGACTTGGCCGAGGAAACCGTCACGGTGGTCGACTATCAGGCGGAGACTTGGCAGGTGATGACGTTTGCCGCGATGACGCAGGCGCTGGAAGAGATCTCCAAAAAGGCGAAGGAAAACCTGGCCGGCGAGATGCACGCCGAGGTCTCCGCGAAAGCTACCGGCGAGACCCGCCAGATCGCCGGCGCGGAAGCCAGGCAAGTGGTGCTGACGACGGAGATGAAAGGCGCGGGCCAGAAGCCGCACCAGACGGACCACATGTCCATTACCGCGGAGATGTGGATGGCGCCGCCGGCGGCAGGGTACCGGGAGGCCGCGGATTTTCTGCACCGCCTGGCCACCAAACTCAACTGGAATCCCGACCAAAGCGTGGCGATCCAGACTTCCATCCTGGCGGCGACGTTTGGGTATGCGCGGGCGAGGCGCGGCATGGCCGAGGTTTTCAAAGAAATGTCGAAGCTGGATGGCATGCCCGTTTTGCAGGAAATTCGGATGACCGACAATCAACCGGTCTTCGACATGACTTCCGAGCTGGGCAAGTTCTCCGCGGCGCCTATTGAGGCCTCCCACTTCGAAGTGCCGGCCGGATTCAAACAGGTGGAAAACGACTCACGGTGGTTATTACCATGATGAAGACATTCTGGTTGTCGATGTGCTTTGCCGCATCGCTGATGGCGGCGGATGTGTCCGGTAAATGGACGGGAAGCGTGGACGTGGAGGACCCCTCCGATGGCACGAATATCAGCACTCCGGTGCGCGCGGAACTGCAGCAGCAAGGGGACGCCATTTCCGGCAAGATCGGGCGGCAGGAGGACCAGGAGGCCGAGCCTATCCGGAGCGTCAGCCTGCAGGATGGCAAGCTCACCTTTGAGGTTGCGTCGGCCGAGGCCAAGGGGCTGGTGAAGTTCACGCTGAAGCTGGACGGCGACCATTTGGATGGCGACATCAGCGGAAATATGGATGGAGTGGCCATTACGGGGAAGGTCCATTTGACGCGGCAGAAAGCGGGTTCCGGGTCCTATTGAAGGGTGGCGCGCGCACTCGTGCGCAATACCACAGGTAGTGGGGCAGGGGCTTGGACCCTCTGGGTCGGGTCCCCCTGGACCCGCTTCTTGCTCCGAAATCGAGCCTTGGCGAAGAGAAGATGGCGGCCTGGGAGGCCGCCGCAGCTCAAGGAGCCGCCCCACTCGCGTAAAACGAGCCGTCGTACTTCTCAAGTTCCCGGACGGTCGCTTTGCCGTGCCCGTTATCCCGGAACCTCCGCGAAACGCCGCGAGACTCGCGCGGCTGCGCCTGCCTCAGATACCCGGCAGCCCGATGCCGCACGTCACCAGCACGCTCGCGCGATAATGGCGCGAGAATGGAACGATGGCCTTTGAGGTTTCTCCGGGCAGCAGCGGCAACATCCTCTCAGCTCTTTGCGCCTGGTGCGCCGGGCGGCTATTTGGAGCGAAGCAGGCCCGCCTGTCGCCCGGAGCGTATCTCAATCGGCTTTTCGGCACACGCCTGCTTTGGTCGGCGGTCCTCATAGCCGCTCCAGCTTGGGGGCAGGCGTCCGCGTCAGTTTCCGGAACAGTAGTGGATGTCTCCGGCACTCCCATAAGCGGCGCTACCGTGACGGTCAAGAGTCTGGAGACCGGCGCCGTGCGAACGGCCGCCACGAATACAGACGGCAACTACAAAGTTCTCTCTCTGCCTCTCGGGGCACAGGAAGTGAGGGCTGGGAAGCCGGGATTTAACTCGGCCCTGCGCACCGGCATCGATCTGCGGATCGGCCAGGAAGCGGTCGTGAACCTTCGGCTGGCAGTGGGCGATCTGGCCCAGACCATCAATGTTTCCGAGCGGGAGCCGATCGTCAACACGACTACCGCGTCGATCGCCGGGCTGGTTGGCGAGCGCGAGGTGAAAGATCTGCCCCTCAACGGGAGGAGCTTCGATAACCTGATTACCTTGAATCCAGGCTCCATTAACTTCAGCGCCATGAAGAGCGCTCAGACCAGCACCAGCGACGGCAACACCTTTTCGGTGGACGGACGCCGGACTGCGGAGAACCTGTTCCTGTTAAACGGAATTGAATACATGGGCGCCAGCCAGCTTGCTGTCACGCCGGGAGGCGCCAGCGGAGAGTTGCTCGGAATCGACGCCATCCGCGAGTTCAACGTTCTGACCGATACCTACGGAGCGGAGTATGGCAAGCGGGCCGGAGCGCAGGTCAGCGTAGCGACTCGGGCCGGCACCAATGTGCTGCACGGGTCGGTGTTTGAGTTCTTGCGAAATAGCGCGCTGGATGCCCGCAACTTCTTCGATCAGGCTGCGGTTCCGCCGTTCCGCAGGAACCAGTTCGGAGGGGCGCTGGGAGGTCCGCTAAAGAAGAACAAGTTGTTCCTGTTTGCTAACTACGAAGGTTTCCGCCAAGCCCTGGCAGTCAGTAACGTGGCGGTGGTTCCCGACGCGCAGGCGCGCCTGGGTCTGCTGCCAAATGCTTCGGGCGTCTATACGAAGGTCGCGAATCTGAATGCGGCGATGCTCGCCTACATGTCTTTTTGGCCCCAAGCCAACGGTCCGGAGAGGCTTGTCGGCGGCCTACCGACAGGGACGGCGCTGGCCTACAACAATCCCCGCCAGTCGATACGGGAAGATTTCGGCAATGCACGAGCCGATTACACGCTGGGCGCCGGCGATTGGCTTGCGGGAATCTACACGATTGACGATGGGAATAGTCTGATACCGCTCTCCGATCCGCTGTTCGCGTCTTACGAGATGCTGCGCGCCCAGGTTGCGAGCGCGCAGGAAACGCACGTTTTTTCGCCGCGATTTCTGAACACATTTGACGCTGGATTCTCACGCGCCGGTTTCAAGCTGGATTCCGCTCCTCTGGCCACGTTTCCGGCGAGCGACTCGTTTGTCGGCGGGCTAGGACCTGGCGGAATCGTGATTGGGGGCGGCGTCACCACCACGGGCCTGGCGTCCCTCACTACAGCCGGGCCAAACAATGCGGCGAACGCCTGGAACCGGCGCAATCTTTTCACCTGGACCGATGGTCTTCAGATCATTAAGGGGATTCATCAGATCAGCGCCGGAGTGTGGTTTCAGCGGCTACAGGATAATGAAGACAGCGCTTCGCGCCAATTGGGGCAAGCGAGTTTCGCCAGCTTGACGACCTTTCTGCAGGGCAAGGTCACCAGTTTCCAGGTGGTGCCTTCACCCAGTGAACTAGGCTGGAGAAGTTTCTTCGGCGCCTGGTATTTCGAGGACACCATCAAGCTGTTGCCGAATCTCACGCTCCAGGCGGGTGTCCGGCACGAGTTTACCAACGGATGGAACGAAGTCGCCGGCCGGGCCGCCAACTATGTCACTGATGGAGACGGCGTGCTGGAAACCACTCCGATGGCCGGCCATTCGGCGTTCACGCAAAACAATGCTACGCGGCTCTTCGGACCCCGGATCGCCTTGGCCTGGGATGTCTTGGGGAACGGCCGCACGGTACTGCGTGCCGGTTTCGGTACCTATTACTCGCTGATTGACGATCTCAGCTTCCTTCTGAATTCAGTGCCGCCCTACAACGGCGCTCTATCCTTTGCGAACGTCTCACTGCCTTCGCTCCTGCCGATTCTTGCGAACGTGGCTCCCCCGCCCTCGTGTGGCCCTGGCGTCCCGGCGCCGTGCACAACATATGCCCCACAGGGCATCCAGCCGAACGCCAAGACGCCGACGGTTGAGGAGTGGCGTCTCACGGTGGAGCGGCGACTCGATCGCAACACGGTCCTGCGGCTGGCGTACGTGGGGTCGTTCGGATACCACGGGCTGCTCAGCGTGGACCCGAACACCATTCCCGCCCAGATTTGCGCGAATCCAGGCGGTTGCACGGCAGGCGGAACACCCGGCACGGCGACCAGCAGTGTGCCTCAAGGCGCGCAGTATATCCCTGTCGAAAGCCGGCCGAACCCGTATTTGGGCGCGGGCTTCTTCTGGTACACGGAGGGGAATAGCAGCTACAACGCTCTGCAGGTGGACGTGAACCGGCGTCTCGCCCAAGGCCTGGAATTCCGGGCTAATTATACCTGGTCTAAAAATCTCGACATGAATTCGGCGCTGACTGGCGCGCAGGCGAACAATCAGGCGCAAATGATTCTGGACCGCAACGACCTGCCGAGAGACTGGGGGCCTTCGGCGTTGAACGTCGCAAGCCAGGCCAGCATCTCCTGGATTTACTCGCTGCCCTTCGGTCGCCACAGGCGTTGGGCAAGCCGGAGCGCAATCCAGGACGCAGTCGTCGGCGGATGGCAACTCGACGGCATCACGACATTATTGACTGGTTTCCCGTTCACTCCCCAGATTGGTGCAAACCGTTCCGGGGATGGCGACACGCGCAATCCCGACCGGCCGTCCCTGAATCCGGCATTCACCGGACCTGTCGTGGTGGGCAGCCCAGCCCAGTGGTTCAACCCGAGCGCGTTCGTTCTGCCTGCGGCCGGCACATACGGCGACCTCGGGCGGGGAACTTACACGGGTCCGGGACTGGCCGCGCTGGACCTCTCCCTAGTCAAGGACATCGCTGCTACCGAGAGGATCAATGTTCAGCTTCGATCGGAATTCTTTGACATACTCAACCACGCGAATCTTGGAACGCCCAACGCCATCGTGTTCTCGGGCGCTGCCATCAGCCCGTCGGCGGGACTGATCACCGCGACGGCGACTACGTCGCGGCAGATTCAGTTCGGGCTGAAACTGATTTTTTGAACTTCGTCGAGCCAGGCCGGAACGGTCTTTGAGTTTCAATCCGGGCACTGGAACAGAGACCACCCCATACGTTTTCCTGGGGCAGCCAAACGATGGGGCGGCTCCTATGTTGGGCTTGGTCGCGGACCCGTAAGGCGATTTCTACGGGCTGCGCGGAACCCTGCCGCCCACCGAGGCCGTGCCATACGTTTCATCGACTCGCCAGGATCGACTGGGTGGCCGGATCTCCCGGCGAATCCGCTGGTTGAGTTCCGGCGCATACCGCAGCACCCAACGGCCGATGGTGGAGTGGTCCACGCACAGGCCGCGTTCGGCCATGAGCTCCTTCAGGTCGCGCAGCGTAAGGCAGTAGCGAAGGTACCGTTAGCAGACACTACCAGGTTAACGCCTCAGGCGCACCCGCGAAGAGCTGCTTCAACTCCGGGATCAAGCCGCTCTGCCGACGCATTTCGAACCAAACCGTGGGATGCTGCATTCTTTTGATCGCGTTTATCATTGGACGCAAGACGGAGCTACCGGCCCCGGCCTCCCGCCTGTGAACGTACACCTCTAATCGGTCCTTGTAGCTTCCGTAAGCTTCGCGTCGGGCTACGGGGAGGTGATCCCGATGGTTTAATCGAAGGATCTCTATGGTGTATGAAGCCCTCTTGAACTCGCGCGATCCCTGGGGAGCCACCGGCACAAACAAAAATGTGCCTCCGCAGATATCGAGCATCATGAATTCGAGACCATCCTCGATACGAGGGTGTAACAAGATAGGATCGACAGGAATCGGTGGCTTCGGCGGCTCACCGCGTTTTCTCGTGAGTTCAACCATTGCCCCATTAAGCGCAGAAACCGCAAAACGATTGTTCTTCGGTCCGTTACAGGGACCGCATGAGTATAGATAGTTTTCCCAAGCGAAGGTGTGTTCGGGATACAGGTTTTTCGGGCGGTGATGCTCCACTTCATCGGCGGCCGAGTCCTCACAGTACATGCATCGCTTGGCGCCCGAGCACATCAAGGTCAACGTATGCCGGACATGTTGGAAGGTGGTGTTGCTCGCACGATTGAGCTGTTTGAATTTCGCGGCAGCGAGCCCGACCCGCTTTGCGAAGTCCTTCTCTGCATCGATGGTTGCTTGATACTGCCGCAGGGCCTCTTTCGCAGCGGCGGGAAGGTCTCTCGAGGGTACCTGAATCATCGCTTGGCTACCGTGTGTTCGACAAGTGGGAGGAGGTCGGGAATGCGGCTCGCAAGCGGTCTTGTTCCTCTCTTTGGCTCGCTGTAAGAGCGCGTTTGAGTTCCATTACGTTAAGCGCCGCCAAGCGGTCCTGCATCTCTTGCGCCTCGCGCGATCGCGTGACTCCCGCTCCAAACGCCTCGGTGCTGTAGGCGTCAAGAATATCGCCATAGATCAGCCGGTCGCGTTCGGAACCTTCGAGGATTTGCCCGACGTCCTGGGTTCCCGGTCTTGGCAATAGAAATATCGAGCCTTTGACGGCGGCTTGGCAAATCAGCGGACTGTGGGTCGTCACAATGAATTGAAAGTTCGGAAAGTGGTCAGTCAGCCAAAATCCGACTTTCTTCTGCCACGTCGGGTGAAGATGCGCGTCGATTTCAATCTATCAGCACTACTCCGGGCAAGGCAACGCGCAAATTGTCGTCATCGAAGATCTGGTCGGCCTCATAGCGGCGGCGAAGTTGACGGATCAACTCGAAAGTCATGCTCAGCAGCGACCGGTATCCATCGCTCAACTCCTCGACTTGCACCGGAAAGCCATTTGCGTCTTCAAAGGACACGCCCTCGGAGGAGACGTTCTTTAGCTTGATGCAGTACGGCAGGAATCCATCCTGATTGATAAAGTCCTTCAATCGCTGCAGCAGCCCACCTTCCGCCGAGTGTTCGAGTTTCTTGTAATTCAGCTCGCGCAGCCAGTTGAGGCCCTCGGTAAGCGCGACGTTTTCCCCGAACACGGAGATATGGGCGCCAAGTTTTGGATTGGATAGGAAGCTTCGCTCCGCATCCTTGTCCCCACCCGTAAAACGTCGAAACGGGCCGAAAGCAGCGGAGAACCATCCAGATCCAGTGCCCCAAACGTGGCGGTCTGGAGATACCAAGGTCCCAGCAACACGATTTCTTACTTCGACCTCGGTACCGCCCTGTTCGACCCGATCGAGGCCCACCGCTGCAATAAGCGCCTTGGAGTAGCTGGTCCTGCCTTTGCCCGTGAATAAATCGTGTTTGGCATCGGGAACGATGGCGATGTCTACATTACCGGAGTCTTCACCGGTTCGAAGCCACGTATTCCAGTCCTGCCTCGCCGCGAGTGCCTCCTTGGGGCCTAACAACACCAGGGACAGAGATCGCAAGAACGAAGACTTTCCCGCTCCATTGTCGCCAAGAATTACATGCCAGCCCGGCCCTTCCTCATCCGGTTCCCACTCAAGCTGTTCGATTGAGCGGATATTGCGTATCACTGCCCTTCGAAGAAACATCTCGAATCTATTTTAGACACTTTCGGAAGAAAGAGCACCAGCGTCGCGGATTTGCCCAACCGCTGGCTCGCCACCCGAGATTCTAGCTGCGCAGCGAGGTAGCGGAGCCCTTTTCCCATTCTTGAAGCATCCTTTGTCCGAGCTCCTCAAATTCCGGATGTTGCTTGATATAGGAGCGGACTTCTCTTGCAGTATCCTGAATCGCTTCGTGGATGCGCTCCAAAATGGATCGAACCTTTGCGGGCGTGGCGCCCGTGCGCGTTTCGCCGAATTTGCGCAGATCTTTTGCACTTGGCCATTGGGTTGTGCCGTTGAGGGTAAGGGCCAAGCTGTCCTTGGGCAGGTAAACGGACGTGGTTACGAGGTCGTAGACGGGCGCTAGCCGTGCTTCGCCCTGCACATCGTCATAGACAATACCGAAATTCTTCAGATGCGCGTCACCATTGTGAAGCGCACAGTTAAGCGCAATCAAGGTAAGGAGCTTCTCCATGTCGTCTCTGACATGGGTCGAGTTCGCGAACTGCCCGAAGCGCTTCATGACGGAGGTCTCGTAGCTGCCACGGTATTTTTCGTCGGTCCTGCGGGCGTTAAGCACGCAGAAATCCACAAATCCGCAATACGTGCCATCCATGCGCAGATCGAAGCGGTCGATAACCAGCGCCATTCCGTCTTCGGCCAGACGGTAAGGGGGCACGTCGAGTCCACATTTGCGCGCGACCGTGAGGCAGAAATATTCATTCGCGGCGAGTTGCGGATACTCGCCCGGCTCCCACAATTTCACGATGTGGGTCGCGCCCTTGTAGCTCTGCGAGAGCCGGTGTCCCGTTTGCTCCATGTCGGCGAAAGCTTTTTCGTCGCGCAGAAGTATTTTCGGCTGCACACCACTGATGCCGGAGAATGACGCGAATTTCTCAAGCAGGTAGCGGAACAGGCCGCCCCCACGCTTGCGTTCGAGAATCTCATCGACCGACTGGAAGGGCACGTCCTCGTTTAGCTGTTCGCGATCGCCGGTATAGCGGATGCGCCCGACCTGTGAGCGGCCGACGATGGAGAGCAGGTCGAAATCATCAAACGTGCCGGTGGCTTTCGCGAAGGCAAGGCGGAGTCGCTCGCGTAAAACACCTTCAGGGAGATTCATCTCGAAAATTGGAGGCAGGCCAAAGGGCACGCTCCAAGATTCGAGCCGTACGGGCATTGTCAGGGAGACCGCACGCGCGGCGGCCGTGCCGGGCAGGTAGGCGAACGTGCTGCCGCGCTCGGCGTGACGGTCGAGAAGTCCCGCCTCAGCGGCGTCGGTCCAGACTTTGATCATCGCGATCCTCTTGCTGGAGTTCGTCCAGGGTGGGCCGGTGCGAGTTCGCAGCTTGGAGCTTCAGTTCAAGGCCGAGCGTAGCCAGCAGCTTGCTGAGTTTAGCGAAGCCCAGCTCGCCGGCACGTCCGTTTTCGAGGGCATCGAGCGTAGCCCGGCTTATTCCGGCCTTGCTCGCGAGCGCGGTCTGGCTAAGCTTGAGCTTCTTGCGATGCTCGGCTATCTGGGTGCCTATGGAGACCAGGTCAAGCATATTTGCCCAGTATATTAGGCATTCTGCCGCTTTGCAAGTGTTTTGCCTGATATATTAGGCAATCAGTCTGGCTAGAGGGCTTTCCTATGAAGAGCGAAGGCGGGAAAAGCGCCAAGAAAAACTCTTTGCCCAATTCTTTGCCCAAAACCTTGCCGACTGCGCCCAAATGATGCCGTTTGACCCTACGTATGCCGCCGTAAATCGATGAAAAAACACGAAGCCGACTCCTGATAAGCACATTACGAATCAGCCGCTCTACCAACTGATCTGGGGTGGCCCACGTTCTCGATCATAACAACCCGCGGTGAGTTCCGGCAACGCGGTGTGCTGTAATACCCTCATGACCTGCTGCCCGGATTTCGACAAGCTGATGGATCTGGAATTGGCGCGCCACGCGCAGCCCTATCAGCTCACCAACGGCAGGATCATCACGGAAATCGACACGGAATACTTCTTCGTTTTCGGCGAGGAGCGGCACAGCTTCGTGGGGATCAACTATTGCCCGTTTTGCGGCCGCGTGCTTTCGCGCGGGCTTTGGAACCTGGAGAAGAAGAAGCAGGGGTAAGCACAGCGGACAATTCCGCGGCGTCGTCCAGGATCAGCAACGCCAGCGGCTCGGCGTCGTCCGGAATGGACGCCACCGTAACGAGCAGGTTGACGCCCGCCATGCGCGCGATTCTGCGGCCGGGCTTTCCGCCTCCGAAAACTTCCCGCACGGAGTTCCGGATTACGCAGTCCTGGCAAGCCGCGGCGTGCCCGCAGCCTGGGGAGGCTTCGGCACTGTGAATACAATGCAACGCTTCTCCCGCGCTGGGCCGCAGTACCGCGAAGGGAACGTTTGCCAGCAATTTGGAGGCCGCGACATTGAACTCGACAACGCGGACGTCGGAGTCGACCACCAGGGCTGGCAGCGGCAAGGCATCAAAGACGTTCGCCAGAAAATCGGTGTCGGATAGGGAAGTCAGGGCACATGCACTCATTATGCGTATGGTGTCCGGCGGGTGGTGGATTTCTCAACGAATTTCGCCCCGTTCACTCATAACGCAGGGCGGTCGCCGGATCTACCCGCGAGGCCCGCCGCGCCGGCAGGTAGGCCGCCAATCCAGCCACCGCGGCGAGGACCGCCATAGCCGCCGCGACGGATATCGGATCGACGCCGGGGAGTCCGTAGAGCAACCCGGAAACAAGCGGCTGGCTGGCGAGGGCCGCGGGAACCCCGATGGCGAGGCCGGCGGCCACCAGCACCAGAACATCGCGCAGAACCAGCCACACCACGCTGGATCGGGGGGATCCCAAAGCCATGCGCAGCCCCACTTCGCTGGTTCGCCGCGCCACCGCGTGCGACAAGACACCGTATATGCCGATGGAGGCCAGCGACAAGGCCAGCAAACCGAAAAAGGTCGACAAGCGGGCGATCAGCTTGTCGCCGACCAACGAGCTATCCACCTGGTCGGCCAGTGTGTGCACCTCAGCGACAGGCAGATTCGCATTGACTTGGGCCACCGCCTGCCGGATGGCGGGCACAATGGCCCGCGAATCGCCGGCGTAGCGCACCGTGAGGGCGCCGAGAAACTGCACGTGCTGGGAATCCGGATAGAAGGCCATGGGGGTGGGATGTTCGCGCAGGCTTTCGTACTTGGCGTCCTTCACCACGCCCACCACTTCGAACTCGCTGCTGTGGTCCGGTGAAAATCCGAAGCGCAGGCCGATCGGCGAGCCGCCCGGAAAGAAGCGGCGCGCCATAGTCTCGTTAATAATGGCGACCCTGGCGGACTGCGCGGTGTCGCTGGTGCTGAACGCTCGGCCCAGCGTGACAGGCAAGCCCATGGTGGAGAAGAATGCCGGGCCGACCACGTTGCCGTGGATGTCGCGCTGGTTGTCCGGCAGCGCCGCGCGGCCATTGGCATACGCGTCGGTGGTCCACGCACCCATCTGGAACGTGAACATCGAGAAGCTGGCGGAACGCACTCCGGGCGCCTCGGCGGTACGCTGTTCCACCTGGCGATAGAGGTTGGTCAGGCGGGGATCGTCTTCTTTGTAACCGACTGAGGCCGTATCCAAGCCTACGACGAGCACGTTTTCTTTGTTGAATCCCGTGTCCACGTTGCGCAGGTTGACCAGGCTGCGCACGAACAGGCCCGCGCCGATCAGTAGCATCGCCGAAAGGGATACCTGCGACACGATGAGCGCTTTGGCCAGCATGTTTCGGGAGCGCGCGAGACCGCTGCTGCGTGCGTCTTTGAGCGCGGAGCTGAGATCCACGCGCGTGGCGCGCAGGGCGGGGGCCAAGCCGAACAGGATGCCAGTGGCCACGGAGAGCAGCGTGGTAAACAGCAGCACGCGCGCATCGGGCGCCACGTTCAGGGGCAGAGTTTCGGCGCCTGTGGAGACCATGCGGACCAACAATCCGCCCGCCCATGTGGCGAAAGCTACGCCGGCAACGCCGCCCAGCAGCGCGAGCAGTACGCTTTCGGTGAGCATTTGCCGGATCAGCCGCAGGCGGTCCGCGCCAACCGAAAGGCGTATGGCAATCTCCCGTTGGCGGCTGGCGGCGCGCGCCAACAGCAGGTTCGCGATATTGGCGCAGGCGATCAGCAGCACCAGCCCGACCGCGGCCATGAGCAGCCACAGGGACTCCGAAAACTGCGCGCGGATCTGCGAAAGGCCGCGGCCGCCCGGCGTCAGCTCGATGGCCGCGCGCCGGATTTTGTTGAGATTCTTCTCGCTGGGATGCGAGCCCACGATGGCGCGCAGGTTCTGTTTGAAGAGCAGGTTCACCTGGGCACTGGCCTGGGCCGCCGTCACGCCGGGCTTAAGCCGCGCCAGAATGTAGAGGGACTGAAACAACGGGTCCCGCATGGCTTTATCGCCACCCCAGGCAGGCGGTAGCTGCGCGTTCATGGCCAGGGGAACCCACAGGTCGGGCGATTCACCGACCGAGGTGCCGAAAAACTCCGGCGGCGCGACGCCCACGATGGTGTAATCCGTGGCGCCGATGGACAGCGTCTTCCCCAGCAGGGATGGATCGCGCGCAAAACGCCGCTGCCACCACGAATAGCTCACGACCGCCACCGGATGGGCGCCCGGCGCCTGGTCTTCGGCGTCGGTGAATGTGCGGCCGGCCGCCGGCTTCACACCCAAGACGTCGAAGTAGGTGCCCGAAACCAGGCGCGCGTGCACCGATTCCTGTTCGCGGCTGCCGCCGACCACTGCGCGCGCATCGTTGGGCAGGCTCATCATGGCCGCCACGCCCGCGAAGACTTCGCTCTGGCGCTGGACATCGCGATAGAACGGGTAGGAGAACAGTTGCCAACTGCGGTCGGGCAAGCCATCGGTGATGCCGGACCAGCGTCCTTTGCCGAACAGCAGCAGGCGATCCGGCTGCTGGACGGGCAGCGAGCGCAGCATGACCGCATTCATGAGGCTGAAGATGGCGGTATTGCCGCCGATGCCGAGCGCCAGCGAGAGCACGGCCACCAGCGTGAATCCGGGGCTCTGCCGCATCGTGCGCACCGCGTAGCGCAGATCCTGGCCCAACCGTTCGAGCGATGTCCATCCCCACATTTCGCGCATTACCTCCTTGTGTAGCGTGACGTTGCCGAAAATCCGGCGCGCGGCGTACGGCGCTTCGGCGGGCGCGACGCCGGCCTCGCGCTGCTCTTCCTCTTCCAGTTCCAAGTGGGTGCGGATTTCGCGGTCGAAGTCGTGTTCGCGCTTTTTCCGCCGCCACATAAATGGTTGTCAAGCCGGGCGCATCACTTGCGCGATGGCGCGCGCCAGTTGCTTCCACTTGGATTCCGCGATGCTGAGCTGCGCGCGTCCTGCCGCGGTCAAGCGGTAGAATTTCATCTCACGGCCGCGCTCGGTGGTCTGCCAGTCGGATTCGATCCAGCCCTGACGCTCCAGCCGGTGCAGGGCGGGATAGAGGGAGCCGTGCTCGACCTGCAGTACGTCGTCCGAGGTGCGCTGGATGTGCTTGGCGATGCCGTGCCCGTGCATGGGGGCGAAGAGCAGGGTGCGGAGGATCAGCATGTCGAGGGTGCCGGGCAGCATAAGGGGATGGTAGACGGTCTACCAAGTATAGTAGACGGTCAACCGGCGGGGCGGTTAGCCGGATTTTTTGGGGGCGCCCTACGGCCAAACGCCCGTTGGGCAGCCTCCCAAGTGTAACGCTGCCGCAAACTCGGGGAGTGACTGGCGCGACCCCCACAGTTATTGGCGACGGGGATGTCTGTCTTGCGTCTCGGCGGAGCGGCACATCGAACTCGGCCGATCACGCCAAGACGAGCGCCCTGCGGGCCGCAGGATCGGATTCGAAATGGGTGTGCGCGCCAGACTGCGTATTCCGGCCTGCTGGCCAATACATAGGTGACTCGGCCAGCCGGCCATCCTGGCTGCACCAGTACGGGACAGGTATCGAAGAGTTTGCGGGATGATCCATCGTTCCTCGATAGGAGCACCCGAATCAGCCTGGCGGCCACCAGATCTGGTTTTGGATGTCCTCAGCAGACCACCATCGCCACATCATGAGCAACTCTTCGATAACCTCGCCGATCGAACGATTTGCAACAAATGCGGCGAAGTGGTGCGGCGTTGTTTTGGCATCCCGCGATACGAGCACCCTTCCGTCGTCGGCAGCCAACTGGAGGACTCCGGGATCTGGAGTTGCGTCTGGGATGAACTTCTGGCCGGCCGCCAATCAATTTCTGGCTCTCGTCTGACCAAGCCTCGTCCAATGGCGGGATTCAAATCGGCGTCCGACTGAAAGCGAATTCTCACGCCGATCGCCGTGAGAGTTCTTCCTTTGTGCGGCGGAGGCGCTCCAGCAACTCATCCGGAATAGGATGCTCCTCGCGGAATTTGTTCCATAGAGCCTCCTGTTCCTGTAGATATGACTCGATGGCTTGGGGATGCTCCAGGACGAAAGTGATAGCGTCGTACACCTTGGCCAGAGAGCCAATGGAAGGATGCGCCTGGAGAATCCCTTCTGGCGTTTCGCCCCGCCGAAAGTCGTAAATCAGGACGTCGAGGCCGATCCGCGTGCCGGATACGCAGACTTTACCGTCGCGGATCTCCAGATATTCGCTGGCCGGCAGATTAGGCATGTCCTGGTTGCTCTGACTCCCAGCTTACCGTACTTGCGGCCTTGTATGCGGCAAGGGATCTGCGGACGCCCTGCCGGGACCCCTTGAGGTTCGCTGCTTATCGTCGGCATCGTCCCGATGCTCTTGCCGGACTACGTGGAACATCCTCCGTAGGGTGGGCTGTTCTCACCCGAGCTGAACTTCGGGTCAATACGAAGAGAGGTCTGTCCGGCCGCGGTCACGGGAGTTTCATGGCAGGACTGTGTGGGCTCTTCGGACATGAATCCATGCGGATCCAATTGCCAGGTGCTCCGGAGCGCCATTGAGCCGAGCTGATCTCTCCCCGTCCAAGTTCGGTGCGTGCGTACTTCGTTTGGCCAAGCTTACGGGCCACAACTCATGGCATCCCCCCTGATGGAATGCCGGTGTTTTGCCGGAGCGTATGGCCCAGGCATTTCCTAGTCCTGAGTGCGGAACCATTCAAGAGTCCGGCGGGAGAGGCCGACCTATTTGCCGCCGCTCTTAGCAAGGGAGGTTGCAATTATAGAAACGTTTCTATATATTGAAAAGGTGGAGCAGGGTGGAAACCCCCGGGTGGCAACCATATCGTGGGGAGGGTGACTCGTGAAACACCCTGAAATCATGGGCGAAATCTATCCGCTTGGATTTTGGCACTTCGTTACGAGAGATGCAGCAGGGCCGGTCCCCGAAGCTGGATGTCAGGCCTATGCCGGCCATCGGCGAAGGCGTTTTCGAATTGAAGGACTCCGACGAAAGAGCTTGGTATCGCATGATCTACCTCGCTCGGAAGAACGACGTCATATTCGTGCTCGATTGCTTTGAAAAGGACTCCCGAAAGACAGAGAAGCACGACATAATGAGGGCGAGGGCCCGGTTCAAACAAGTAAGGCAGAGGCTCATGGAGGAGCGCAAGAATGCCAAACACAAGGAAGCCAATTAAACCCGGCCACATCACAACGGGCGATATTCTCGAAGATCTCGGGCTCTCTCCACAAGAGACAATCGAGGCGAAGGTTAAATCAGATCTTTGGCGGGATCTCTTGGTTCACATCGAACGGAGAGGCGTTGACCAGGCGTACCTGAAAAAGACTCTCAAGATTCATCAGCCGGATGTCAGCAATCTCTTGAGAGGTAAGATTTCGAAATTTAGCACTGGCAAACTCATCCAATTCGCGGTGAGATTAGACCTGGACGTTCGTGTAGAACTGAAGGAAGCCGCGACTCAGAAGGGTGTGGCGGCAAGTATATCGGATCCGAAAACTAGGAGGAGAAATCGGGTACTATCGCATGCCTAGTCATAACGGCGCGGTAAAAAGCCTGGCGGTACGGTTTGTTCAAGCTGCGCTGCCGTTAGATGCATAGACAGTTGTCAGACAGATGAGCGGGGCACTTCCCGCCTTCGCAACGACGTGTGGCATGACGGCGGCGTCGTGGTCGATATCGGCAAACGTCTTCTCCGTCTGGCCTTCTTCCGGGCTGCCGAAGTAGCACAAATCGGCGTTTGCACCTTGTTATCCTGGTTCGTGATCCGAGAGCGAGGGGCGCCTACATGTTAGTCGAGCAGCAGATTGCCGAACGGCGGGAACGCAGCGCGATGTCATCGCCAAGATTCTGGAACGGCCCGGAGTGGCGCGGTACGGCGACTATCGCATAAAGTCAGCCAGCGGCAAAACCTACCGGGTGGCCATGCGCGGGCGGGGGTTTTCGAGAACCACTGCTCGTGCCGGACTTCGCCGTCAATACCTTGGGCACTTGCAAACAGATTGAGGCCTTCTCCTTGCGCCTCCGGAAACGCCACGGCCACATGCTCGAGAGCAAGGCGTATGCGCGCTCGTACGCCTCGATTTCCTTGCAGTACGGTGAAATGAATCGATGTCCGGTTGCACTGGCCGGCTGGTACTTCACCGAGGCCGGAGCCACCAGGAGCACTTTGCGATGCCGCGGCGGCGCCGCAGATCCGATCTTTTGACCAATGACCAAGAAACCAACCGCCCACGCAGTTTCGCCCTCATGGTACTCAGTTTCGCGACAGGATCCGGCGCTAACTTATTGATTTTTGTGGTACGCCCGAGTGGATTCGAACCACCGACCTTTTGCTCCGGAGGCAAACGCTCTATCCAGCTGAGCTACGGGCGCGCAATCGGTTGACATCCCCATTGTATCGAAATCCGGCTCCCATGCGCGGCACTATAATAAGGCTCATGGATGGATCGGACAATCGTCAACTATCGCGCCGCGCCTTCGCCGGCGCCGCCGCTACTTTCATGATCGTGCCGCGGCACGTGCTGGGCGCGCCTTTTGTGGCGCCCAGCGACCGCATTACGCTGGCCACCATTGGCTTGGGCCGGCAGGGCCAGGCCGTCACCATGGACATCATGGCGCGGCCGGATGTCCAGGTGGTGGCGGTGTGCGATTGCAACCGCTTCAGCAAAGATTACGTGGAGTACGGCGAGAACGACCTGCTGAAGATGGCGCGCCGCCTGCTCGGCGCGGGCTTCGAAAACTGGGGCGAGGATCTGGCGTCGCCCGGCTCGGCGCAGCTTACCCACCAGTTCCGGACCAGCTTGGGCATGGGTGGCCGCGAACCGGCCAAGCGCCTGATCGAGGCGTATTACGGCTCGCGCAACGGTTCGGCGTCGGGGTCCTATAAAGGTTGTGCGGCTTACAACGATTATCGCGAGCTGCTGGAGAAGGAGAAGGACGTGGATGCGGTCTACGTAGCGACGCCCGACCATTGGCACGCGCCTATCTCGTTGGCGGCCATGAAACGCCACAAGCATGTGCTCTGTCAGAAGCCCATGACGCACACCATCGGCGATGCGCGGCGCATGGCGGCGACGGCGCGCGAGATGAAAGTAGCCACCTCGCTGCCGGTCAACAATCCGTCGAGCGAACCCACGCGCCTGATTTCGGAGTGGCTCGCCGATGGGGCCATCGGGCACGTGCGCGAGGTGCACAACTGGTCGAGCCGGCCTTTCTGGCCGCAGGGTATTGACCGGCCCCTGGAGGCGCAACCGGTCCCGGAAGGGTTGGACTGGAATCTGTGGCTGGGGCCCGCACCGGAGCGCCCCTTCAATCACGTGTACCTGCCGTTTTCGTGGCGCGGCTGGTACGATTTCGGCTGCGGATCGTTCGGCGACATGGGCTGCTACAGCTTCGCGGGCGTGTTCAAGATTCTGGGGCTCACACCGCCGGTGACCGTGGAGGCATGCTCCAGCGAATCGTGCGAAGAGACCTATCCGAAGGCTTCGATCGTGCACCTGGAATATCCGGCGGCGGGCGGCCGGCCCGCGGTGCGCATGTCCTGGTACGATGGCGGCCTGCGGCCCAAGCGCCCGGCCGGCTTGCGCCCCGAAGATCAGCACTTTTTCGAGGCGGGCGAGGACAACGAGGGCATCCTGTACCTGGGCGACAAAGGGATGATCTTAGCCGGGTTCAACGGGAACAATCCGCGCGTGTATCCTGAATCGAAGAAGTATCAGCCGCCGCCGCGTCCGCCCCGCGGGCAGCGTCCGCCGGATGCGGCCATCGACCAGTTTGTGGCGGCCTGCAAGGGCGGAGCGGCCGCGCCCTTGGCCAACTTTGAGATACAAAGTCCGGTGACCGAGGCGTTCCTTCTGGGCTGTATCGCGCAGAGGTTTCCGGGCGATCTCATCGAATGGGACACCGCGAATATGCGGATCACCAATTCGGAGAAGCTCAATGCGTTTGTGGACCCGCCCGGGCGCAGCGGATTCGGAGTGTAGCGAGCGCTCAGCCGTTCAAACCGCGGGTGATTTTGGCTAAAGTGGTGCGCGGGGCCAGCCGCGTGGAAAACACCGTCAGCTTGTTGCTCAGCCCGGCGATCGCCACGCGCTTGCCGGCCATCATGCCGTCGTATCCAACCCTCGCGACGGTGGCGGCGTCCATTACCGCTCCGCTGCGGAAGAGGGGCGAGTCCTGATTTCCGGCGGCGGCCGCAAAGTTGGTCTTGGTAGGCCCTGGGACGAGCGCCGTCACCGTTACGCCAGTCCCTTGGGTCTCTTCCGCGAGTGCTTCCGAGAACGAAAGCACGAAGGCTTTGGAGGCGTAATAGACCGCCATGAAAGGGCCGGGCACGTAAGCCGCGGTGGAAGCCACGTTCAGGATCTTGCCGTTGCGCCGCGCCAGCATGCCGGGCAGAAACAGGCGGGTAAGGTGCGCCAGGGCGGCGATATTCACCTGGATCATGCGCGCCTCCACCTGGTAATCGATCTCCGCATATGCGCCGCGCGCGCCGAAGCCCGCGTTATTCACCAGCACATCGACGGTGACGCCTCGGTCCTGCAGCGTTTGAAACAGACGTGGCGGCGCACTGGGATCCGCGAGATCGGCCGCCAGCACACGCGACTGGATGCCGTGGGTGCGCGCCAGCTCGCCGCTCAGCGCTTCAAGCTTGTCCTGGCCGCGCGCCACCAGCACCAGGTCATGCTTGCCGGCCGCCAGCAGGCGCGCCAGTTCTTCGCCGATGCCGCCGGAAGCGCCCGTGATGAGTGCGGTCATATGCATAGCTTACCCTAGCGCGGAGGCGCAGAAGCGCAAGACTTCGGCTCGGGAGCGCCAGGGAAACTGCCCGGAGTTGGCCAGTTTGGCAATGCCGTGCACCAGCGACCACGCCTTGTAAGCCAGGCGCAGGGAGTCTCCGGCGGGCATCTGGCCGGCCGTTTGGCTGGCGCGCACGAAGCCCAGCAGCGTCTCAAAACAGCGCTCCGCGGCGGCGGCGCACTCCGGATAGTCGGCCTTGCCCCAGGGCGCGTCGAACATCACCGCGAAGTGCTGCGGCCAACGCAGCGCGAAATCCACATAGGCGATGCCGCTGCGGCGCAAGCGCTGGATCGCACTGGATTTCGGAGCCGCCTTGGCCATGGCCTGGGTGAGGCGGTCGAATCCTTCGGCGGCCACCGCCGCCAGCAGCTCTTCGCGGTCGCGAAAGTGGCGGTATGGGGCGTTGTGCGAGACGCCCGCGCGGCGCGCCACCTCGCGCAAAGTGAAGCCGCGCGGGCCGGTTTCGGCGGTCAACGCCACGGCCGCGTCCAGCAGGGCTTGTTTGAGATTTCCGTGATGGTAGGGGCGGGCGGCCGGGGGCATGTCTTGGTTCTAACAGAATGATGTTGACAGGCGCAACTTGCCGCGGCTATAATGTTGCTGATGTCAACATTAACCCCAGTTCCGGCGGCTCCCGCGCGGCAGCGGGGGCCGGCGCTGCCTTCCGGCGAGTTCGACGCCATCGTCGTCGGGTCGGGCATCGGCGGGCTGGCGGCCGCGGCCCTGTTGGCGCGCCGCGCACAAAAACGCGTGCTGGTGCTGGAGCGGCACTACGTGGCGGGCGGATTCACGCACGTTTTCCACCGTCCCGGATACGAATGGGACGTGGGTGTGCACTACGTGGGCCAGATGGGCGCGGGGTCGCCCATGCGTGCCCTGTTGGACGAAATCACCGACGGGCGCCTGGAATGGAACGCCATGCCGGACGTCTACGACCGTATTCAAATCGCGGAGCGCCGGTACGATTTCGTGAGCGGCGCGGGGCGCTTCGAGG
>Ga0302325_10003853_pt1 | contig 35034 bp, 31 predicted proteins | sample Palsa_T0_2_FD_201948 | JGI IMG/M metagenome (GOLD analysis project Ga0302325, IMG submission 201948) | Peat permafrost microbial communities from Stordalen Mire near Abisko, Sweden - Palsa_T0_2 | ecosystem: Environmental > Terrestrial > Soil > Palsa > Peat permafrost | place: Sweden: Abisko...
CGCTCGGCTACCGCCTGGAGCCCGCTGCCTAACGCGAACGTCCAAACTACCGGCCGATTGCCGGGCTAGCAGCAGCAGTTTCTGGAGAGGCGGCCAGAGCCGGCTGAAAGCCGGATGCAGAATTGCCCGCCCCACAAAACCCCAAATTGACCCACTGCCCCGAGCCGCGACCGTCAGGAAGCGGTACTTGCCGCGGGAGCTAGGAAGGCGGCGCGGTCACGGTCACCGGCGCGCTCAATGTAAAATCGATCCGCGTTCCCGGCGCCACTTTCTTCTTGCGCAAGAAGCCGCCTTTCATCAAAAACGGCGCTGAACTTACTGCATAGTTTTGGCCATCCTTGGTAATCGAGACCAACTCCAGGACCAATTCCGGCTTCCCCGAATGCCCGTCGCTGGCCGTTTCTCCCAGCCGAAGGCGCGCATCGTCTTCCGCGCGGAAGGCTTCCTGGCCTTTCACGATCACCGCGGCCGCCAGCTTCGCCAGAAATTCCTGACCGACGCGGTCGGCCTTGGAATCGATAGGATCTACGGTGCGAACGGAAACGCCCGTCGCGGCCGGTACCACTGTCCTGCCGGCCCTTGGCGCGGGCTTCACGGGCAGTGGCGCAGGTTGCACCCTCAGAGTTGTCTCAGCGGTTTGGGCGGGCTGAACGGCGTGCGCCGCGGACTCCGGCGGTGGCGCGGCACTCGCCGGCCGCGGCGGCGCCTGCACGATGATTTGCCTTTGCGGCTCGGGCCGGAAAACCAGCCACAACGCGAACAGACAAGCCAGCGCGGCGCCGGTGCCGGCCAACAGGGTACGGGACCGCGTCCAAAACTCCGTCTCTGCCGCAAGTGCCGGAACTGCCGGAGACGCCCCGGACGGAGCGACGCTGACCCTCCGATCCGGCGACACCGGAGCCGCATCCGCCATGGTGGCGGCCAAATAGAACTCCTCCGGGCGCTCCAGCGCCGCGCTGAATTGCTCCACGCTCTGATAGCGCTGCTCCGGATTCTTGGCCAGCGCCTTCAGCACGGCATGCTCGATCCCGCCGGGGATTTGCGGATGCAGGCGGGTTGGCGGCGGAGGCGGGGTATTCACGTGATCGTTCAGAATCTCGAACTCGCTGTCCGCGTGAAAGGGCGCCTGGCCCGCCAGAATCTCGTACAGGGTCGCCCCCAGCGAGTAGATATCCGACCGGGCGTCCACCGGCTTCACGAGTATCTGCTCCGGAGACATGTAGTAAGCCGTTCCCAACCGCACCCCGGTGCGCGTTACGCCGTGGTTGCCGGTGACTTTGGCCAGCCCGAAGTCCATCACTTTCACGACGCCCTCGCGGTTCAGCATGATGTTGCTGGGCTTGATATCGCGGTGCACAATCCCCAGGCGGTGCGCGTGCCCGATGCCTGCCAGCGCCTGGCGGAACAGCGGGACGGCCTCATCGGCGGGGATCGGGCCGCGGCGCGTCAGCATGGCATGGAATGTCTCTCCATCCACGAATTCCATCACCATGTAGGCGACGTCGTCCTGCACCAGAAAGGCATACAGGGTCGCCAAGTTGGGGTGATTCAGTTGCGCCTGTGCGCGCGCCTCCCCGCGAAAACGCTCCAGCAACGCGGGATTCCCGGAGAATTCGGGGTTGAGGGCTTTGACCGCCACTACACGGTCGAGGTTTGTGTCGATAGCCTTGTAGACTACCCCCATGCCGCCGGCGCCAATCTTCTCGACGATCCGGTAACTCCCGATCTCGCTTCCGACCATCTGTTTATAGAATAGCGCTCAATCGCCGCGATTCCGGAACAATCGGCGCGCTGCCGCGTCCAATCAATTGCATGCGGTATCGTTGCATCGCCATAACTGCGTCTCTGGCGGCATGTTTGGCAGCCGCCGGGCTTTCGGCACAGGCCGTCAAGAAAACCGCCTCCCAGAAGACCGCCGCCAGTCCGGGGGCTATCGCAGAAGATTGGCCCGTGTGGGGCGGCAAGAACCGCGATTTCATAGTCAACACCTCCGGCCTGGCGGATTCCTGGCCGACGGACGGTCCGAAGAAAATCTGGAGCCGTCCATTGGGCGACGGCTACTCCTCTATCGCCGAGGAGGGCGGCGTGCTGTACACTACGTTCCGCCGCGGTTCGCGCGACGTCATCACGGCCCTGGACGCAGCTACAGGCAAGACGCTTTGGGAATATGAGTACGAGAACCCGTTCACCAATTCATATTCGGAGGCGGTGGGGCCGGGTCCCTACGCCATGCCCCAAGTAGTGGGCGATCGCGTGGTCACCGCCAGCGGAACCGGCAAGATCCATTCCCTGGACAAGAAAACGGGCAAGCCGAAATGGTCGCACGACCTGTACAGCGAGTTCCACGCCTCACAACTCGGCTTTGGCTACGCCTGCCACGCGCTGCCTTACAAGGACACGCTGATCTACCAGGCCGGCGGTCAAGGCGACGGCGTGATCGCGTTCCGCCAGAGCGACGGAGCGGTGGTCTGGAAGGCGCTGCAATTCACAAATTCGTATTCTTCGCCATTGTTGATCGACGTGGATGGCCAAACGCAGGCCGTGGTGCTGGCGGCCAAGACGGTGTTCGGCTTCAATCCCGATAATGGCGCGCTCCTTTGGACGCACGAGCATGTCACCAACTATGGCTTGGCCATCAGCACACCGGTGTGGGCGCCCGGCAACCTGCTATTCGTGGCTTCGGCGTACGGTACGGGCGCGCGCACGCTGCACCTGAGCCAGGCCGGCGGCAAAACCACAGTGGAGCAGCTTTGGTACGATCCGCACCTGGAACTGCATATTGGAACCGCCATCCAGCGCGATGGTTATGTGTACATATCGCGGGGCTACAACGGTCCGGTGCTGATGACCGCCGTCGAGTTGAAGACCGGCAAAATCATGTGGCAGGAGCGCGGTTTCGCCAAGGCGCAACTGCTTTGGGCGGATGGCAAGCTGATACTTGCGGACCAGGACGGCACGCTGGCCCTTTGCCGTGCGACCCCCCAGAAGTTCGAAGTGCTTTCGAAAGCGTCGGTGATGCAAAGCATCTCCTGGACGCCGCCCACGCTGGTGGGCACGCGGCTGTACCTGCGGGACCGCCATACCATCGCGGCATTCGACCTGGGGCGGACCGCTCCGTAATGAGTGAGGCAGGCGCTTCTGCCCAATGTCACTAGTTGGCGACGTCGCGCCGGTCCAGGGCGAACCCGCGCAGAGCTTCAACGTGTATTGCCCGGATCGCAAATCCGGCAAGATTCTGTGGGAGCGCGTCGCGGTGAGCGGGCCGCCCAAAATCATGCGCCACCCGAAATGACCCACGCCAATCCGACGCCAACGACCGACGGCAAGCGCCTGGTCGTTTTTCGGCTCGGAGGGCCTCTACACTTACGACCTGCATGGCAAACTGCTTTGGAAGAAGGATTTCGGAGTGTTGGATTCCGGTTTCTACATGGTGCCCTCCGCGCAGTGCGGATTCGCCAGTTCGCCGGTGATCCACGGCAACATGATCGTCATTCAAGCCGACGTGCAGAAGGATTCGTTCGTCGCGGCGCTCGACATCAAGACCGGCAAGGAACTCTGGCGCACGCCGCGCAACGATGTGCCCACGTTCGGATCGCCCGCCGTGGTTCCCTACACCGCGGGCGGAGCCGATGCTTGGCAAGCGGTGGTGAACGGATGGAAGCACATCGCCGGCTACGATCTGCAGACCGGCAAGGAACTGTGGAGCCTCAAGGGCGGCGGCGACATCCCGGTTCCCACGCCGGTTTTCAGGGACGGCCTGGTGGCGATTACGAACGCGCACGGCAAAGGGCGGCCTATTTACGCGATACGCTCCGACGCGGCGGGCGACATCACGGATAGCAAGACCGCGATCGCCTGGACCGAGCCGCGCGGCGGCAACGACATGCAGACTCCGCTGCTCGACAACGGCCTGGGCTACTTCTGTTTCGGCTCCGGCGTGCTGAGCGTCTATAAGATGGCCACCGGCGAGCGTCAATATCAGCAGCGGCTGGGAGGCGGGACGTCCGGCTTTACCAGTTCGCCGGTGGCCGCGGGCGGCCATCTGTATATCACGAACGAGGAAGGCCACAGCTACGTTCTGGCGCTTGGCCCGGAGTACAAACTGCTGGCTGAAGACGAAATCGGCGAGACGGTGATGGCCACGCCTGCGATTGCCGATGGCGTGCTGTATATGCGCGGCGGCAAGCATTTGTTCGCCATTGGGGCGAAGCAGTAAGCCGCGCAGCTATGTCCTTTCTGTGAGCGGCATGTCACCGGATCGACGTGTCCCGTGGGGCTGGTCAGTAAGCTTCACCCCGGTTGTCAATGCCAAGGACGCGGACGAGATCAGGTGGTTCGAGGCAGAAAAAGACACGCCACTTGCCCACGCGCAGGCGCAACTCACCGGGACGGTCTTTGAGGGACTTCACATCGCCGTGGCCTGTCGCGGCGAAGCGTACCAGAGCCGCATCGATCCGTGCCTGGACGACCCGATCAAGGCGCGCCAAATCGCGCACCGCTGCAGGCCGAAAAACGACGCGCCGGATCACAGCCCGAGCCGGCGTCGGACCTCGTCCAGGGGGACATCGTCGCCGGGTTCCGCACGGGCCAGATCCAGCTTGGCCGCAGTCTCGGCGTCGAGGATTTCCTGCTCACCCAGTTCCGCTAGAAAAGAAATAGCCACCTGCACCTCACTGTCCGGAAGGGCATCCACGAGGGATTGAAGGCGGCTGCGATCGGAGAGCATGTTTCAATTATAGCCTTACGGGCGGCTAGCCATTTCCGGCCCAAGCATCAAACGCTCCGTGTGGGGTCCGGATCGATACTGGCATGCTGCTAGCAGTTCCTACGGCACGGTGGTTGGGACGTGCCCGGCGTTTCACCGGAGGAATCCGGGCTGGACTCTCAAACTTCCCACATCGGGACTTCTGGCCATGCGAATTCTCAGGTCATAGGCGTCCTGCCAACCCGCCGGAAGGTTCGCTCGTCTGCCAACCTGTGGTCCGCCGTCCGGACGGAAGTTTCGCTCAGCGCTGCAGCAGCCGGGCAAACCAGTTCTTCTTCTGCTGATTGAACTCTTCCAGCATCGAGATCTGAAATGGCCACTTGGCGATCGAAGTCAGCGCGCGTCTGCCATCCGGATGAATGCTGAATCCGGCCGGTAGGCCCGTGGAGTCCGGAAAAGCCACCGGAGTGACAAACTTCTCCGCCCCGGTCTTCACGTTCACCGCGTAAAGCTGCCACTCCGCCCCTTTACCCGTGGTGTTTTGGAAGATCCCGTAAGCCTGGCTGCCATCTCTTGAGAAGTCATAGGCGCTGAATTTGCGCGAGGTCAGCATCTTTTTCGATTTGCCGTCCGGCGAGATCAGGTCCAGGCCCCCGGCGGCCGGATAGAGAATCCAGTCCCCCGCGGGTGACCATTGAGCCCCTGAGTAAATCCAAGGCTCGACATCCGCCAGGATTACGGGCATGGCGCCCGGTGTGGCGCGGATTTTCGCCAGTTTTGTCTGCCTTTCCTCCGCACGAAGGTACGCGATCCACTGGCCATCGGGCGACCACGCCGGCGTCCCCCCGGTCGCATCCTTATCCAGCAGCACGGCGTTGCTGCCGGACGCGTTCGCCAGCATCAGCCCGCTGTGTGCCCCGAACACGAACCGCGTCCCGTCCGGCGACCAGCGCGGCAGCGCCGGGTCGCCAGTTTCGATCAGACGCTGGGAAAATCCCCCGCCGGATGCGTCCTGATCCACGATCGCGCGCCCTGCAGGTCCGCTTTGGGAGAACAAAAAATGGGTTCCCGATGGCGCCCAGTCCGGCCACCAGTTGCTTCCCCCAAACCCGATCAGCGTGTGCACGGAACCGCCCGCGAGCCCGACCTCGACCACGTTCCATTCGAGATTACCGACCGAATAGGCGATCCTCTTGCCATCCCGCGACACCGACGGATCGCCCATGTTGGTACCGCCGGACAGGATTGTCTGGCGGCTGCCATCTCTGATATCAAGCCGAACCAGCGCGGCTGTGTTACCGCCCCTTCCCTCCGCCACCACGAGACTGTGGCCGTCTGGAAACCAGCTCTCACCAAGGACATGTTCGCCTGCCGGCGCCGCGTAAAGCTTGCTCGCCTTGCCGGACGGATACGGCAACACCCACACCGCGCCCTCGGTCTTGACCGCCAGCTTGGAGCCGTCGGGCGAGAATTGCAAAACGGTGAAGGGCGGGTCGCCCACCGGCCCCGGCCAGAATTCTCTTGCCGCTCCACCGCGCGCCGCACTCAGCCAGATCTTCCCGTCCCGCGCAAACGCCAGAGTCTTGCCGTCTGGATGAATGGAGGCTGCATAGGCGTGCTCCATGATTAACTGCGCCGCGCCGCCGGAAGCCGGAACGGCCCACACGCTATCGCCGATCATATAATAGATGGTTTCCCCGCCGGGCGACCAGAAGGGGTACCAGCACCAATTGCTGACATTGGTAAGCTGGGTGGCCTTGGGTGACCCGATGCCACGGGCGAAAATCTGCTCGTTGCCATGCACGTCCGCCGCGTAAGCGATGCTCCTGCCGTCCGGAGACCAAGCCGGTCCCCGCTCCTGGGTTTGCCCGCTCCCGAGCAGCGTGAACCGGTATTTCGACAGATCGGGACCGGGTGGCGGCGTAAGGAGGACTGCCGCAAAGAATCCGGCAACGGCTGCGGCCGCGACCGCAGCGGCAATCAGCCAGCGCTTCCGCTTCCTCTCCTGCGGCGCAGCCACTTGGACCGCGCTGGTCGCCTGCGAAAGCCGGTCGCGAATTTGCTTCAGCTCGCGATACAGGTCGCGGGTGGAATCGTAGCGCTCGGACGGCTCTTTGGCCAGCAGCCGTTCGACCACCCAGCGTAGCGGCGCGGGGACGGTGGCCGGCAGCGGCTCGGCATCCTCGCGGATAATGGCAGCCATAGTCTCCGGTGCGCTTGCGCGATGGAAGGCCCGCCTGCCGGATGCCAGCTCGTACAGCACCAGTCCGAAGGAAAACTGGTCCGAGTGCGGCGTGAGATTCGGATCGCCGCGCGCCTGCTCGGGCGACATGTAATCGACCGTGCCGACCGTCGTGCCGGGATCGGTGACCACCGTCTCGGTAGCATCGTCCGCCGCCGCCCGCGCGGCCGTGGCCGTTTTCGCCAGCCCGAAATCGAGAATCTTCACGCGCCCGTCGCGCGTTACGAGGATGTTGCCCGGCTTCAGATCGCGGTGCACGATGCCGGCAGCGTGCGCAGCAGTCAAACCATCGGCGATCTGCACCGCCACATCCAGCAGCTTGCGGGCATTGTCGACCGGCGCGACGGGCGCGCCTTCGACAAACTCCATCACCAGGTAGTTCGGCCCGACATCGTAAAGCTGGCAGATATTGGGATGATTCAGCGCGGCGATGGCGCGCGCTTCCCGCTCGAAGCGCTCGCTGAAATTCTCGTGCGAAACCTTGATGGCGACGGCGCGATCAAGCCGCGTGTCGCGCGCACGATACACCTCGCCCATGCCGCCCGCGCCCACGGGCGCGGCGATCTCATAAGGCCCCAAGCGGGTTCCGGGAGACAAAGGCATGCGTACTAAGCGATTTTAACCTACGCAAGATGGCGGAACGTGGATTGTTGCAGGATCACGGTGCATCTCGGCGGTCGGCCGGATTTTTGGATGTTCCCTGACGCCGTATTGTCTACGAGGCGGTTGGGCTACTCCGCAGCCCGTAGAATTAGCGCGCTCATTCAAACTCCCGAGATACGGCGTTCTGGGAAACCAGTCCCGTGAAGTCTCCTCCCAGATGGATGCAAAACGATAAACACCTCTGGCGGCGTCGCACCCCGCGGCCGCTTGCGCGAGGCGGACAGATCTCTTGTCCGCCCATAGGAAAGGGGGTAACCTAGAGACATGAGCAAGCAGACACCCCAGTTGTTGGAAGCCTTCGAAGCCCTGCCCGAAGGGGAAAAGCGGCTTTTCACGGTCGAGGTCCTGCGCCGGGCGGTACCGTTCGACTCCGGTCCGTTGGACGATGTGGAAACGGCCTTGGCTTCCGATCGGCTCTTTGGCGGCCTTGAAGCTGAGGAAAATGACGCCGAGTCGCGGTGAAGTATGGCTTTTCGATCTCGGCATGGCTGAGAAGGTTCGCCCCGCCCTGGTGGTCAGTGTGGGATACGGCGACGCAGACCGCGCCTTGATCCACCATCCTCCCGCACACCACCAGCCTTCGCGGTTCCCAATACGAGATTACCGTCAATGTCCCGTTCTTGAAGGCGGGCGCGTTCCTGGTCCAGAACGTGGCGACATATCCGAAGGTAAGGGCGATTCGAAAGTTAGGGACGCTCAAACCCGATCAGTTCCATTTGGTCTTCGCCGGGCTTCTTCGCTGGCTCGGTGATGCCCCTGTATAAAGTGCAAGGGCTTCCCGATTCTAGGAGTGTCGAGTTGATCCCGTGAAGCCCGTCACGTCGCCTTGGCCAAGGCGTGAGCGCCAATCGTCATGTCGCACTACCCTCGATCAGAACAATTCGCGTTCTTGGGGCGGGCGATCGTCCCTATCGGACATGAAATCGTCCGGTATGCCGGCTTCGGCGGCGAGTTGGAAAAAACTCTCCCACGATTCCTGACGGCGCGATAGGTTACCTTCGAATTGAGAATCCATCGTATATCACATCTATTCTAGCCCCGCCGCGGCCTCTTCGATCAGCGCGGCTTCCTTCTCCAGCACTTTGCCCACGCGCACGATCTGCTCGTCGGCTTCCTTCCAGTGCTTCTGCTCGATGGCTTCGCGCACGCCGGGCAGCGTCTTGACGCCGTAGCCGGTGTAGAAGCCGGGGGCGTAAATCTGGTTCTGGAACCAGGGCCGGCCCGGCAGGCCGTCGGGCAGCGTCAATCCGCGCTCGATGCGGAGCAGCTTCTCGTTCACCGGCTGCAGGCCGGGCTTATCCAGCGCGGCCTTGTGCATGGCTTTGTCGTAACGATCGGCCGAGCGGGTAAGCGCGGCCAGGCCGTTCTCGAGCGGGGCGAAATTCAGGAAAGGCGGCTGGGTCTCAACCGGCGGGGGCACCGACGTTTTGCGCGGATCGGCGGTAGCGCTGAAAACGCCTTCCTCGATCTCCTTGTTGCGCTCGCGAATCTCATCGCTCTCCGTCTTCCAGAGCTTCTGCACTTCCTCCACATAACGGCGGACGGTTTCGGCGAAGTTGGTGAAATCGTACGGCAGCAGGTCGGCATCGGCAAAACGCATCATGGCCGTGCCGGCGGTCTGCGCCAGCGCGCGGCCGTAGATGAAATCGCCGTCCGAGAAATGCGTGTACCAGTAGAAATCGTCGTAGATGGAGTGATAGATGCCGCCGCCGTCCTCGCCCCCGTAGCCCAGGTTCAGCGAGGCGATACCCAGATGGTCGATGAACGCGGTGTAATCGGAGCCGGAGCCCAGCGCGCCGATGCGCAGTTCGGAACGCTTGCGCACCTCGTCTCGCTCGGCGGCCGGGGAGCGGGAGATACGCGCCAGTTCATCGCGCTTCCACACGGGGATCTTCTTTTCGGGATCTTCGATGTCGCGCGCCACGCCGTTGATGAATTTTTCGAGCGAGTGAGAGCCGGCTATTCCCAGAAAGCCGCGGCCATTGCCATCCGAGTTGATGTACATGGCCGCGTGATTCCGCAATTCCGCGTCGTGCTCCTCGGCCCACTCGGTAGAGCCTAACAACCCTTCCTCTTCGCCATCCCACACGCAGTAGATGAGGGTGCGCTTCGGTTTCCAGCCCTGCTTCTGCAACTCCGCAAAAGCCCGGGCTTCTTCCATCAGGGCCACCGCGCCCGCCAGAGGATCTTCGGCGCCATTGACCCAGGCATCCTCATGGTTGCCGCGCACAATCCACTCATCCGGATATGGCGAGCCGGGGATGCGCGCCACCACGTCGTAGATCTTCTTCATATCCCAGTTGAATTCCAGTTTCAGATGCACGCGGGCGGGGCCCGGGCCGAGGCGATAGGTGATGGGCAGCGCGCCGCGCCAAGGCTCCGGAGCGACGGGGCCGGTGAGCGCAGCCAGCAGCGGCTGGGCGTCGCCATACGAAATGGGCAGCACGGGGATCTTGGTCAGGGTCTGGGCGTCCTTGATAGCCAGGCGTTTGGCGTTGGCGTCCGCGCCGACGCCGGGCGTGAGCGGGTCGCCCGGATACACCGGCATGTCCATGACGCTGCCGCGCTGCACGCCGTCCTTGGGGCGGTAGGGGCCTTGCGGGAATACCTCACCCGCGTAGTAGCCGTCTTCCCGCGGATCGGAATAAATGATACAGCCGATGGCGCCGTGCTCGGCCGCGACCTTGGGCTTGATGCCGCGCCACGAACCGCCGTAGCGCGAGATCACGATGGCGCCTTTAACGGAGACTCCCAGGCGGTCGAGCTGCTCGTAGTCCTCGGGCACGCCGTAGTTGACGTAGACCAGCGGCGCGGTGACATCGCCATCGATGGAGTAGGCGTTGTAGGTGGGCAGTTGCTCGTCGTGCTGGCCGGAAGTGGGGTCGACGGCCACGGTGGGCTCGGCGAGCTTGGCGGTGAAATGCTCGGGCGCCACTAGCTCGAGTGCGCGGTACTTGGGCGTGGGGAAAAGTACCTCAAAGGTTTCGATGTGGGCGTCCAGACCCCACTCCTTGAACTTCGCCAGGATCCATTCAGCGTTGTCCTTATCGTAGGGCGAGCCCACGTGATGCGGACGGGCGGACAGGCGCTGCATATAGTCGTGCAGGTTTTGGGAGCTGGGAATGGCGCGAAACATGACTTCCCAATCGTGCTCGGCGCGCGCCGATTCGGGCGCGTACCCGCGCAGAACGGGGGCGTCGGCGGCGGGCGCGAGTGCGGCGCCCAAAAGCAGGGTCAGACAGGCCAGAGGCAAGCGGATCTTCATGAAGGAAAGGATAGCAGAGGCCGCGCTTCGTTCGGCGCCGGGTGTGGGGTGCCGGGGGCTGGATGGTTTCATGACGCACGCATCGGTTGGATAGCCGTGGGCGGGAATACTGACATCGCCCGCGATGTGATATCCTGGGCGATGTGAGGCTGGTGCTGGATGCCGATTCGGTGGTTGCCGCGATGCGGAGTCCGGCAGGCGCCTCGGCGGCGATTATCAGAGCGGTACGGCAGAAGAAGGCTACGTTGCTGCTAAGCGTTCCGCTGGCCCTGGAATACGAAGCGGTCTGCCGGAGACCGGAACAGCGGCTAGCGGCCGGGCTCTCGGAGAGGCAAGTGAGTATCTTTCTGGATGCACTGATCGCCATGCCGGAGCCGGTGGAAACACATTTTCTGTGGCGGCCTCAACTGCGCGACCCGAATGACGAGATGGTTCTGGAGGTGGCAGTCAATGGCCGGGCGGATGCGCTGGTAACATTCAATATGCGGGACTATGGGACGGCTGCTCCGGCCCAATTTGGAGTGGAGGTCCTACTCCCGCGAGAAGCGATCGCGAGGATCAAACCATGAGAGAGACTCAAACTTACCCATTACGGCTGCCTCGGTCGCTGAAGGAGGCGGTCGAGCGGTTGAGCCGGGACGACCGCACGAGCATCAACCAATTCGTGGCCACGGCGGTAGCGGAAAAGGTTTCGGCTCTCCGCACTGCGGCGTACTTCGCGGACCGGCAGGCACGCGCGGATTTTAAGGCTTTCGATAGGATCATGCGGCGGCGGGGCGGAAGCAAGCCCCGAGAGGGCGATGAAATGCCGCGAGGCGAGCGGCGTTGAACCAGTTCAGTAGTGGTAACGCGCCTGCAGGAAGTCGATTCGTTCATCGGCGATTCTGTGAACCAGCCGGTGCTCCTGGGTGATGCGCCTGGACCAGCATCCCGCGAGTACATGCCGCAGCGGCTCCGGCTTGCCAACTCCTTCGAATGGGTTGCGCAACGTCGCCTCGACTAGATCGAGAATTCGAAGCGCGGTATTCCGCTCGGTCTTAACCCAATAGCGCAGGTCTTCGCGAAATTCCGGATGAAAGACCGCCTGGCGTCTAGCTTCCTGGGTCAATGTGGATCTCCCGGCGCAACTGGTCCACCGTCCTGGGCTTGGTTTTCCCAAGCTCCGCACGCCGCAGCGCGGTCAGCAAGCGCCGGGCATTCCGCGGAGAGCGGAGGAGGTGGGCCGTTTCCAATAGGCCGGCCAGTTCGCTGGCGGGGACCAGGGCAACATCCTTCGAACCTTTCCGGCGCACGATCACGATCTCTCGATCCTCGAACACTCGATCCAAAACGCTTGCGAGATTCTCTCGAAGGCTGGTGTAGGTAGTCTCCGTCGCCATTTTGTGCTCCTGTTTAACTGTACAGGATACCTGTACGCCGTGGCGTGGAACCTGTCCCAGGCGCGGAGCCCGGAACACCGGCGTTCGCGGCGGTAACGTCCGAATGTACCTGCTATACAATCGTGGCGCCGCCGTCAACGATGATGGTCTGCCCCGTAATATAGTCCGACGCGGGCGCGGCCAGAAATACGGCCACGCCCTTCAGCTCGCCCGGACGGCCCACGCGCGCCATCGGGATGCCGGACTCGATGTAGGGCTGCGCGGCTTCCAGCACCTTCTCGGTCATGCGCGAGGGGAAGAAGCCCGGCGCGATGGCGTTCACGCGGATGTTGTGCGGCGCCCACTGGGCGGCCAGCTCGCGCGTCAGGCCCAGCAGTCCGGCTTTCGACGACGCGTATCCGGCGTAGTGAATGCCCCGCGGCATGGAACTCTTCAAGCCGGCGATCGAAGCCACGTTGACGATGCGCCCGTATTTGCGCTTGATCATCTCGCGTCCGCAAACTTGCGAGAAGAGGAACGCGCCGGTAAGATTCACGTCGAGCACCTGTTGCCATTTATCGAAAGGCATGGTCTCGGCGGGCGCGCCCCAGGTCACGCCGGCGTTGTTGACCAGGATATCGATCTGGCCATATGTGGCAAGGGTCTCCTTCACCACGGCGCCGACCTCGGCGGGCTTCGAGACATCGCAGAGCGCGCCTTCGCAGCGGAATCCGCGCTTCTTCATGGCGTCCACGGCCGGGCTGAGCCATTGGTCGCGGCGCGCCAGCAGCATCAGGGATGCGCCCGCTTCCGCGAGTCCCTCGGCGATCTCCTCGCCCAGGCCGCGGGAGCCACCGGTTACGAGGGCCACCTGGCCCGAGAGATCGAATAGTTGTTTGAGTGAGGTCATAATTTGTCGATAGCTTTGTCTATAACGGTGCGGGCGATGCGCTCGCGATGATAACTGGCATCGCCGAACATCAGTTCGGACGCCTTGGCCCGTTTGTAGTATAGATGAACGTTATTCTCCCAAGTGAAGCCCATGCCGCCCTGCACTTGAATAGCGCGGTTGCCCACCTCGCGATACGCATCGCTGGCATAAGCCTTGGCGATCGAGACGGCCACCTCGGCCTCGGGCGCGCGCTCCTGCAGGGCCCACGCCGCGTAGTAGGCCGCCGAGCGCGAGCTTTCGGTAAGCAGCAGCATGTCCGCGCACAAGTGCTGCACCGCCTGAAACTGTCCGATGGGCTTGCCGAACTGCTTGCGCGCCTTGGCGTACTCCACCGCGATTTCCATGATGCGCTGCATGCCGCCCACCATTTCGGCCGCGAGCGCTACCGTAGCGACGGCCAGGGCGCGATCCAGTGCGGCGCGCGCGGAGTCGCCGATCGCCAGGAAATCCTCTTCGGCGACCGGGACGTCTGCAAACGCCACCTGGTAGAGTTTGCGTGTTTCGTCGATGGCCGGGAGCGCGGAAACGGCCAAGCCGCGAGCGCCCGTGGGCACGATAAACAGGCCCAGATCCGGGCCGCGGCGCGCCGCGCACACCAGGAAGTCCGCGGTGGCCGCATCCGGCACGAACATCTTCCGGCCATTCAGCGCGAAGCCCGCCGGCGTGGGATGCGCGTTGAGCTGCACGGCATCCGGGTCCCAGCAAGCGGAGGCCTCTAGCAGCGCCAGCGTGGCGTGCGCTTCCCCCATCGAAATGCGCGAAAGATACTTGCATTTCTGGGCGGCGGTGCCCGCCGCGTCGATGGCCACGCCGGCCAGCAGTACCGTGGAAAGATACGGTCCGGGCAGCAGGGCGCGGCCCATTTCTTCGAGCGCCACGGCCATCTCGACCAGGCCCAGCCCCAGACCGCCGTACTCCTCATCGAAGATGACGCCGGTCCAGCCCTGGTGCGCCATCTTTTGCCATAAGGCCGCGTCGTAGGCGGTGGGGGTTTCCATCATGCGGCGCACTTCGGCGATGGGGCATTCGGCCGAGAAAAACTCGCGCGCCGAATTTTTCAATACCTGTTGGGTCTCGGTCAATCCGAATTGCATGGCGGTCTCCTCAGTAGCTCTTAGGCAATCCCAAGACGAAGTGGCCGACGATGTTGCGCTGGATCTCCGACGTGCCGGCTTCGATGGTGTTGCCGCGCGCACGCAGCCAGGTGTAGGCCCACTGGCCATCGTCGAAGGCGAATTCGGAGCCGCGCGTCAATTGGCCATAGGGGCCGAGCAACTCCATGGCGATTTGCTGGAAGCGCTGATTCAGCTCGCTCCAGAAGATTTTCTGGATGGAGCCTTCGGGACCGGGCTTGCCGGTTTCCATCACGCGGCTGATGGCGCGCATCTGGTTCAGGCGCATGATTTCGATTTCGGCGTAGCACTGCGCCAGCTTCTGGCGGATGACCGGATCTTCGGCGGCGGGGCGTCCGTTGCGCTCGATGCGGCGGGCCAGTTCGGCGAGGCGCGTGAACTGGCGCTTGAAGGTGATCTGTAGGCCCGCGCCGAGCAGCGCGCGCTCATGCATCAGCGTGCCGAGCGCCACGTTCCAGCCGTCGTTGACGCGGCCCACTACGTTGGCGGCGGGCACGCGCACATTGTCGAAGAACAGCTCGTTGAATTCGGTTTCGCCGGTCATCTGGCGCAGGGGGCGCACCTCGACGCCGGGACTGTGCATGTCGACCAACAACACAGTCAGGCCTTTATGTTTTTCCGCGGCGGCGTCGGTGCGCACCACCAGCTCGCACCAGTCGGAAGCCCAGCCGTAACTGGTCCAGACCTTTTGGCCGTTGACGATGAAGTGGTCTCCATCGAGGGCGGCTGCGGTGCGCAGGGCGGCGAGGTCGGAGCCGGCGTTGGGCTCGGAGAAGCCCTGGCACCAGATCTCCTCGCCGCTGAGGATTTTGGCGAGATAGCGTTGCTTCTGTTCTTCTGCGCCGAACGCGATGATGGTGGGGCCCACCAGTTCGAGGCCCAGAATGCCGGGCAAGGGAGGCGCTCCGATGCGGGCCATCTCTTCGGTGAAGATGGCCTTCTCCATGAGGGTGGCGCCGCGGCCGCCGTATTCCTTGGGCCAGGAAAGGCCGGCCCATCCGGCCTCGTAAACCTGGCGCTGCCAGTCGCGGAGGAAGGCGAAGCGGGCTTCCATGCTGGCTTCTCTGCTAGCCGTGGCGGATTGGCGCGCTTCCCAATCGCGGGGCGCATGCGCTTCGAGCCAGGCGCGCAGTTCGTCGCGAAATTGCCGCTCTTGCGGGGTGGGGTTTAGGTCCATTGTTCGCTCCCGGGTGACGAGCAATGAGTATATAAGAATCCGGCGCGCGTTGCTCGGCGGGCTGGGGCGGAAGTAGGGCGGCGTGTACCGGAGCAACATTTGCCGACTACGGTATGATGACGTTAGATCCGGACCAAGAAGGAGCTGCCGTGCCCACGCGAAATGTCAACTTGACCGACGAGCTTGACCGCTTTGTACTCGAAAAGGTCGAGAGCGGACGCTACGAAGACGCCAGTGAGGTGGTACGCGCGGCGCTCCGGACACTGGAACGCGAGGAGCAACAGTATGAGGCGAAGCTTGCCGCTCTGCGTGCGGCCATCGATGAGGGCGATGCCAGCGGCATGGCCCAGGGCAACGTCTTTGACCGTGTGCGGAAAACATTGAACCTTCCCACAACGCGACGCTAGCCCGTGCCCGCGTTTCGTTACTCTCGTCGCGCAGAAGCCGACCTGCTCAGCATTGCGCGTTATACCCTCCGCACCTATCGTTTGGCGGTTCCGCTGTTCGGCGCCTGGATCTCGCATCACGACATCAGCTCCGCGGTTGGGCGGTGATGGACAGGCCAGGAGGCCTGTCCTACCGTAGTTTGCAGAGCGGGTCGCCCACCACGATGTTCTGCCAGCTCAGGCCGGGGATGGCGAGATAATAGCTCTCGGCCAGATTGCGGCCATGGAAATAAGCCGGGAAAAGCTGATCGGGGTGCGGCGTGAGATCCAAGTACGGCTCATAGACGTGGCCGGAACAGCCCGTGGCGCCTTCGTGGATGTAATCGGCCGTGAGCGTTTGCGGCGAGCCGGCGAACCAGCCGGCGGCGTCCTTCCATGTGCCGATGGTCCAGCCGGCGGGCGGGCGTTGGAACGTGCGGCCGTCGCTCGAAACATACTCGGTGACTAGCGCGCCGGGCAGCCATTGAAATCCCAGGTTGCGCTGGTGGCGGTTGGGATCGTTGGATCCCCAGCCGGCGTAACCGATGACGTCCTTTTCTCCGGTAAGCACCTTGGCCGACTCGTCCATCACCACGCGCTCCTTGGGCAGCGCCAGCGCCGCCGTGCGCAGCCAGTTGTTGCCCGGAGCGTCGTCGTCGGACTTGAGGTCGAATACGAACTTGCCCTCAGCAGTGCCGCGGGCGGCGAGCGACCGGTCTATGATGCCTTTCACGTCGTCGAAATCATATCCGGCCAGGCGCGTCACCAGGTAGATGGGAAAGCGCGCGTGCGTGAACGGCTGGTCCTTCTGGCGGTAAAAGGGATTGGGCGAGATACCCGCGCGCGGGAAGCTCTTCCCTTTCATTTTGGAGTAGAGCAGCGTCAGCTCGGAATCGACCGCACAGTATTCGGCGGCAAGTCCCGTGCCGGGGCCGCTCACCTTCAGCGGAACTCCCATGGTGGTGACGATGTAGAGCACCTGCTCGCGCAGATCCGCCTTGGTGAGACAACGGGCGATGGGGCGCTCGACTTCCTCCACGTAGGTATCCCAGGAGATTTCTTCGTCCTCCTCCAAAATATCCAGCTTGCACACGTTCTTGAGCGGGATGCCGCGCTTGTGAATGTAATAATCGGCGATGCGCCGCGCAAGCGGGTCGGCACGGTTCACCACCAGCAGGACGTTCTCCCCGCTCTGCGCCAGGAGCGTAGAATAGCCGGCTAGCAGACCGAGCGCCACTGTGTATCGCCGCATAGTGATATTATGCGCGTGATTGCCATGCAAAGAAACCTTTCCCTCCCAGCCGCATCGGCAGCATGCGCGGCGCTGCTGCTCGCCGGCATAACGCGGCTCAACGCCCAGAATCAATACCCGTTTCAGAACCCCACCCTGCCACTGGAACAGCGTGTGGATAACATCCTGTCGCTGATGACGCTGGATGAGAAGCTCGCCTGCCTGGCTACCAGCACCGCCGTACCGCGCCTGCACATCCCCGACGCGGGCGGCACGGAGGGACTGCATGGCCTGGTGCGCAAGGGCGATTTCAACCAGAAGGCGGTGACCACCACCCAGTTCCCGGAGGTCATCGGGATGGCTTCCACCTGGGATCCGGCGCTGATCCGCCGCGCCGGCGCGGTGCAAGGATACGAAGCCCGCTACATCTACCAAAACGAGAAGTACCAGAGCAACGTATTGGTGGTGTGGGGGCCGAATGCGGACCTGGCGCGCGACCCGCGCTGGGGAAGAAACAACGAGAGCTACGGCGAAGACGCCTTCTTCACCGGAACCATGGCGGTGGCGTTCATCAAGGGGATGCAGGGCGACGACCCCAAATACTGGCAAGCCGCTTCCCTGATGAAACATTTTCTGGCCAACAGCAACGAAACCACGCGCGGAAGTTCATCTTCGGATTTCGACGAACAATTGCTGCGCGACTATTACTCGGTTCCGTTCCGCATGGGATTCGTGGAGGGCGGCGCTAAGTCGTTCATGGCGTCTTACAATGCCTGGAACCATGTGCCGATGACGGTGAATCCTATCCTGCGGAGCCTGGCGATCCAGGAGTGGGGCGCCGACGGCATCGTCTCCTCCGATGCCTTGGCGGTGGAGCTGATGGTCAATCCGCGCCACTATTACAAGACCCAGGAGCAGGCCTTGGCGGATGCCATTAAGGCCGGCATCGGCCAGGTGCTCGCGTTCTTTTTCAACATCCCCAAAGTAGCTAAGCAGGGGCTGGACGACCACCTGCTGGCCGAGCAGGATATCGATGCGGTCCTCAAAGGCAAATTCAGAACCGTGATCCGGCTGGGGTTGCTCGACCCGCCGTCGATGGTTCCTTATGCCGGCGTTGGCGGCGCGGGCGAAGCGGAGCCCTGGAGCACGGAGAAGCATAAGCGCGTGGCGCTGGACGTGGCGCGCGAATCGGTGGTGCTGCTGAAGAATGCGAATGGCTTTCTGCCGTTGGATAAGAACGCCATCAAATCCATCGCGGTGATCGGCCCGCGCGCGGGTGAGGTGTCCATCGATTTGTATGGCGGCCGGCCGCCTTATGCCATCACGCCTCTGCAGGGCATTCGCACGAAGGTGGGGAGCGGCGCTACGGTGAATTACGCCGCCGGCAATGCGGACGGCGCGGCGGTGAAGGCTGCCCGCTCGTCGGACGTGGCGGTGGTGTTGGTGGGGAATCATCCCACATGCGGCGCGACCAATATCATGGCGATTTTCAATATGGACGTTTCGAGCAAGCCGTGCGCCGATCCCGGTGAAGGCCGCGAGGGACGCGACCGCGAATCCATCGATCTCTCCCAGGAAGAGTTGATCAAACAGGTGTACGCAGCCAATCCGAAGACGGCCGTGGTGCTGGTATCGAGCTTTCCGTACGCCATCGACTGGACGCAGCAGAACGTGCCGGCCATTCTGCACATTGCGCACGCCGCCCAGGAGCAAGGCACGGCGATCGCGGATGTTTTGTTCGGCGACTACGATCCGGCGGGCCGGCTGAATCAAACCTGGCCGAAGTCGCTCGATCAACTGCCGCCCATGATGGATTACGACATTCGCCACGGCCGCACTTACACCTACTTCAAAGGCGAGCCGCTTTATCCGTTCGGGTACGGATTGAGCTACACGACCTTCCAATACTCACACCTGCGGACCGGCTCCGGTACGGTCAGGGTGGATGTGACCAACACCGGAACACGGGCCGGCGACGAAGTGGTGCAGCTTTATGTTCGGCGCGCGGGATTGAAGCAACTGCGCGGATTCCAGCGTGTCTCGCTGAAGCCGCACGAGAAGCGCACGGTGGAGATGCCGGTGAAGGCAGAGCCGGGAACACAACTCGTGGTGGGCGGCTCGTCCGCGGACGAGACGGCACACCTATCGGTCAAATAGACGCAATCGTGCGGTAATTGCAAAAGAAGGTTGGCATTTTCATGGCGGGGGTTGCTGGCTGCCACCCCCGCCAGTCTCGCCTGGGATGCTACAGTCCACTACCGCCGTGCAGCGTCTTCGTTTCTTCCCAATACGGAGTTGCGCCGTAGTAGCTGAACACCTCCGCTCGCCACGCGATATCGCCCATGTCGGGCCAGTTGTCCTTGTCGAAACCGGGAGCGCTCTCCAGCGTCTTCTTATCGACATCCAGGACGAAGCACTTCTCGTCCTCGTCCACCCTGAGCGCGCTCCACGGTATCGCGAACAGCTTGTTCCCCATGCCGAGAACTCCACCGAAGGACACCACCGCGTAGGCTACCCGGCCGGATGGAATGTCGATCATAATCTCATCGACCTTGCCAAGGCTTTCGCCTGCATGGTTCCGCACGCTGTCCCCAGCCAGTGTGCTGGCTGCCAAAACGCGGCGAAATTTGTTATTCGGATCGCTCTGCTTAATCTTGCTCTGTTGCATATTAATTTAATGCTCCTTGTGCCAATTGACCTGCACCTGTGATGCCGATCGAAGAACCGCGGCGCAATGGTGATGTTCCTTACGCTCGACGGCCCGCAGGGTACGATCTGGTACGGCGGATCCATCCATAGACGGACACCACGCTACCTGCTATGCAGATAATAATCAGCACGATGAGAAATCCTTGCACGACGGGATTCTTCGACCATTCCAGGATGCTCTTTCCGAATCGCAATGCCAGTATTCCCAGGATCGTGAAACGGGCCATGCGCGCGACACCCACCACCGCGAGAAGGCGCTTGCGCGGATATTGCAACGCCGCCGCCGCCATCACAAACGCGGTGAACGGAAACGGCGGCGGAACCAGCGATGCGACCGCCAGAGCCAAGCCGGCGTTGTGGCGAATCTTGGTCTGCACGCGCTTCAGCCGGCGCGCCGACAGGTGCTTTTCGAGGCCTTGCATGCCGAGTGGCCTTAGCGTCACATCGATCAGCGCGCACCCCAGTACCGAACCCACGGTGGACATGACGGCATAGTAGAGCAGATTCGCAATGCTGGGATGCCGCGTGATCAGCGCTACCAGCAGCAGATCGTTGCCCCAAGGAGCAAACAGAAACGAGGAGTCCAGTGCGCCCAGCACCAGCAACCCCACGCCGCCGAATTTCAATACGAAGGCAAACAGCCAAGCCGCGAAACGCATTCCGAATTACGCCCCGCAAGCCGGCTGCCGCTCCTGCGATCGCGGCCGGTGAATTGCGACATGGCGGCCCGGCGGTTGGGCTTGGCTTGACACGGCCGGCGATTTGATCTATGTTATAGAACAAATCATGCCGTCGGCCTACATCGGCGAATTCGAACAGATCGTGTTGCTGGCGGTTTTGCGCCTGGGCGACCAAGCCTACGGGGTCCCCACGCGCGCGGAGATCGAAAAGCGGACCGGCCGGCGTGTCACGGTGGGCGCATTGTACGCCACGCTGGACCGGCTGGAGTCCAAGGGCCTGGTGCATTCCTGGTTCGCCGATCCCACGCCGCAGAGGGGCGGCCGGTCGAAGCGCTATTTCAAGTTGTTGCCGGAAGGCGTCGAGGCGCTCAGCGTTTCCAAGACTATGCTCGACCGCATGTGGCGCGGCGTGCGGCTGAAAGGGGCGTCGGATGCGTGACCGCCCAAAGACGGCAGGCGAAAGCGCCTGCCCTACGATTGCCGAAGCAATGTTGCGATGGCTCGTAGGCGGCCGCGATGCGGACGCCGTCTCCGGCGACCTGCGGGAAGCCTTCGCGGCGCGTGGCGGCGGCAGGCTGTGGTACTGGGGGCAAGCGTTGAGCTGCATCGCCGTGCGCCTATCGCCTTACCGGCGCATGCTGCCCGGACTCGGCAAGGATTTCCAATATGCGCTGCGCACCCTGCGCCGCAACCCGGGCTATGCCCTCACCGCCATGCTGTGCCTGGCGCTGGCGATGGGGGTGAACACCACGCTGTTCAGCTTTCTGGATAGCATGTATTTCCGCAAGCTGCCGGTTCCGGATGCGGGCAGGATGGTCCTGATCCACCGCGAGGGCGACGACAAATTCTGTGCGTGGCGCGATTTCGGGAGCGTGCGCGACAGCGTTCGCTCGCTCGAGCCCGCCGCGCAAACTACGTTTTTCGATTCCCTCGATATCGACCAGATAGGCCAGTACGCCACCGTGGTGATGGTCTCGTCCAATTACGCCAAGGTGCTCCGTTTGGGGGCGAGCCTGGGACGCTGGTTTACGCCGGCCGATGCGCTTTCCGGGGCGGCGGGGCCGGTAGTGGTAATCGGCGATCGTCTATGGAAAACGCGTCTGCACGGCGATCCCGCGGTGCTCGGCAAGCAGATCGGTACGCTTCACCGGACGTTCACAATCATAGGCGTTGCGCCGCCAGGCTTCCGCGGGACCAGTCCCCCGCTACCTGTGGATGCGTGGGTTCCGGCTAACGACATTCGATCCGCCGCTTCCGGTTTCATGGTGGATCTGATCGGGCGCCTTTCGGCCGGCTCCAGTATCGATACGGCCATGGCGGAGATGCGCGTATTGGACGCGCGCCTGCGGGCTGCCAATCCGGGCAACCCGCGAATGCAAGAGCCAATCCGCATCGAGCCGGCATCCGGATTCCGGACCGATACCAGGGAGAGGTTGCTCTCGACGCTCTGGCTGATGAGTGCGGTTTCCGGTATAGTGCTCTTGATCGCGTGCGTCAACGTTGCCAACCTGCTGCTGTCCCGTGCGGCGGTACGGAGGCATGAGATGGCCGTCCGGCAATCGCTCGGGGCCAGCCGTGCGCGATTATTCCGGGCGACGCTGGCCGAAGGGCTGGTGCTGGCCGCCGGAGGCACGGCGCTGGGCATTATCGCCGGATATTGGACGGGCCGCGCGATCGAATGGGCAATACCCTTCTTACCGGCCACGTATTATCGGGGCATCGGATTGGGAGTCGATTGGCGCGTGGCCCTGTTCGCAGGTGGCGTGGGATTCGCCAGCGCGATTCTCTTCAGCCTGCCGCCGGCGTTCGCTAACAGCCGCAACCTGCACGCGGGGTTGAGGGGCGGCGACGGGGTGCGGCTGTCGCGCCAGCGCGAATTCTATTCACTCGCGCAAGTGGCGCTTTCGCTTACGCTGCTGGTGTCTACGGGCCTGATGCTGCGCGCATTGCAGCGCGTGCAGAATATCGATCCCAAGTTTGCCACGGACCATCGCCTGTACGTCGAGCTTTTCGCCGCCCAGAAGGGAGGTAAGCCAGAAGCGGTAACCCAACTCTTCACCGGCCTGCTGGACCAGGCGCGCGCATTGCCGGGCGTGCTGGAGGCCACACTGGCCTGGGAGGTCTTCCCAGGGACCGGTTCCACCTGCGCCAGCCCATCTCCGCAAGAGCCGCCGCGGCAAATGCGTAGCAACACCGTGGAGCCGAACTACTTCGAAACGATGCGCGTGCCGGTGGTGAAGGGCCGGGGATTCGGCATGAAGAGCGCGCCTGGATCGCCCGCCGATGTGGTGGTGAACGAAACCATGGCGCGCACGTGGTGGCCGGGTGAGGAAGCCATCGGCCAGCGCGTCTGGCTGGGCTGCGAAGGAGAGAAGCGAGAGATGGCACAGGTGGTCGGAATCGCGCGGGACAGCAAGTACGAGAGTCTGAGCGAAGATGCCAAGCCGTTTTTCTACCTGTCGCGGCGGCAGGCGGCGGGAAACGGCTATTTCAGCCTGATCGTACGAACCGCCGGCGATCCCTACGGATGGGCCAAGCCTCTGTTGAGCCAGGTGCGGGGCAACCCGGATTTCACGGTTTATGAAGTGAAGACCCTGGAAGACGCAGTCGCGGCCTCCCTATGGGGAATCAAGTGGCGGGCCGGCCTGCTGGCGAGCCTGGGGCTGCTGGCGATCGTGCTGGCGGCCATGGGTCTGTACGGCGTGGTGGCCTATGCGGTGTCGCAGCGCACGCGCGAGATCGGCGTGCGCATGGCCCTGGGCGCCGCGCCCGGCGACGTGCAGTGGATGGTGCTGGCGCATGGCCTGCGCATCACCGGGCTGGGCATCCTCGGCGGATTGCCGCTGAGCGTGGCAGCCGTGAAGCTGCTGCGCGGATTTCTCTACGGCCTGAGTCCCTTCGATCCCGTGGCATTCGCGGCCGCTGGGGTGGCATGGCTGATGGTCGCGATGCTGGCAAGCTGGTATCCCGCGCGGCGGGCCACGCGCGTGGATCCGCTCACCGCGCTCAAGTATGAGTAGATCCAGGCCTGCCGGAGGCAGCGCACGCCGCTGCCCTACCAGCTATTGGGCGGTCCAGGTAACCGAGAAGCTGGTACCGTCGGTGGATAGCGCCGATGGGACGGCTTCCGTTGTGCCGCCGCTCGTCGCCATGGTGATTTGTTCTATGGTCGAGAACTTTCCGATGACGCCGCTCGTGGTACTGTCTATCGCATAACCAGAGTGGGCTATACCCGTGTTGTCGTCGCCGAAAAGCACGGTGCCGAAATCGGCAAGCGGCAAGATGCCGCCGCCGGCAGTGCAGCAGGGCGCCTCGGCAATCCATTCGGCCGACGTCCGTTGCGCGCCCGAGACAGTCGAGCTCTTACGGTAAGATTTTCCGGTGGTCTCGTCCGTAATGGTGATGGTGAACTCCGAGCCGTTGTAGACCACGCTCGCCGCCATGCGATCACCAGGCTTGATGGTCATGTCGATTTCGAACGAACCCGCCGGGTAAAACTCGTACCAAGCGTAATAAACCGGAGTTTTCCGGTCGCAGTCGGAGTCCGTGCCGGTCTGCTCGACGGTGTCGGAAGTGTATCCATCGAGGCCCACCCAAAACGCCGCGTATTGGGTTCCCGAGCTGCAGGTGGCGGTTGGCACAGTCCAGGAAGCATAGGCTGTGGTGAAGGAGGTCCCCGTCACCGCGTAACCGCTCCAGTTGGTACTGCTACTCGTACCGTCTCCGTGCTCCACGCGGTCCTTAATCGGCCGGTGCTGACGGGGCGCTATTTTTTCCGTGGTGTCCGCCGAAGCCGGCGCGCTCGAAACCTGCGCGAATGCAGGCAGCATGGCGATCATTCCTAAGAATCCAAGTCGTTTTGTTAGCATGAATATCCTCTAGTTGCAGAAAGTATGTATGGGGTTGGCCCTGCGGGTCTCCACCAGTATACACCACCTCTGGGTTAGTGCTGGTTCCTGGCCCGTGTTGGCGGTACCATAACGGGAGCAAGTATGCCGGATACCGCCCCGCCCGACCCCGCCCTGCCCGACCCCGACCAACCGCGCCCATCGCTGCGCAGCCGCGTCAAGGGCTGGTGGCGCGTGGGGATGGATTGGTGCGCGCGGCAATGGAGGCAGGTCCGCCCAGGCCCGGAAGCGCGCCGCGGCGCGGTATGGGGAACGCTCGCGGCGGCGGCCGCATGTGTGGCCATCGCGGGGCTGTATTTACACAGCGGATTCGGCTACGCTTTCGACTTCGCATTTGCCATCGCGTTTGCCGCGGTGCTCATTCCCTTGACCATGCTGGCGGTCGCCCTGCTGCTGACTATCGCGCGGAAACTGCCCCGCATGGCGACGGGCATGATCGTGGGATCGTGCGCCATCGTAATGCTGGTCTGGATGCCGCCGCAACTGGGGCTGCCGATGGCTATCGCGATTGGGCTGGCGGAGGGCGTCCTGGGCGCCACCATCGCCACATTCGTGGCAGGCCACTTCCGCGAGGCGGCGCCGAGCAAGAAGATCGTCACCATATCGCTGTGCCTGCTGGCGGTGGCCGTTAACATCTGGCTGGTGTGGCTGTTCGTGCACCAAGGTTCGATGGAGAAGGTAATCTCCTGGAAGCCGCCGGCGGGCTCCATGCCCGCCAAGCTGGATTTGGCGAATCCCGCGGACAACGGCCCTTACCGCGTGAGCAAGCTGTTCTACGGTGTGGGCAACGACACCCGGCGCCCTGAATACGGGGCCACGGTGGCCATCAAGACGCGCACGGTGGACGCATCGGAGTTCTTCAAAGACTTCACGGGCTGGAAGCGATGGGCGCGCAAGAAATACTGGGGATTCGATATGGACAAACTGCCGCTGAACGCCCGCGTTTGGTATCCGGAGGGCGCCGGACCCTTTCCGCTGGCGCTGATCGTGCACGGCAACCACGACATGGCGGAGTTTTCCGATCCGGGCTATGCGTATCTGGGCGAGTTGCTGGCCAGCCGCGGCTTCATCCTGGCATCCATCGACGAGAATTTTCTGAACAGCGGTCTCTTTAACGATCCGCCCAAACAGCAGCAAGTGCGCGGGTGGATGTTGCTGGAACATTTGAAGCTGTGGCGGGAATGGAACCAGGCGGCGGGCAATCCGTTTCACGGGAAAGTGGACATGCAGCGCATCGCGCTGATGGGGCATTCGCGGGGCGGCGAGGCCGCCGCCACCGCGGCGCTGTTCAATCGGCTGCAGTATTACCCGGAGAACGCCAACATCCGCTTCGACTACGGCTTCGCCATCCAGGCGGTAGTGGCCATTGCGCCGGCCGAGGGACAGTACAAACCCGCCGGACAATATCGCTGGATTCAGGACGTGAGCTACCTGACCCTGCAGGGCGCCAACGACGCGGATGTTTCGGAGTTCATGGGCAGCCTGCAGTGGGAGCACGTGCGATACAGCAAGCCCGGTCCCTGGTTCAAAGCGGAGATCTACGCCTACGGCGCCAATCACGGACAATTCAACACCGTTTGGGGCCGTACGGATGCGGGCGCGCCGCTGAGCTGGTTCCTGAACCTGAAGCCGTTGATGCCGGGCACCGAGCAGCGGCGCATCTCGAAGACTTATATCGCGGCGTTTTTGGAAGCCACGCTGCAAGGCCGGCGCGAGTATCTGCCGCTATTCGAGGATTGGCGCGTGGGGCGCGCGTGGCTGCCGGATACGATTTACCTCAATCGGTTCCAGGACGCGTCTTATGTGCCGCTGGCTGCCTACCAGGAGGATGCCGATATCACCACGACCACCGCGCCGGGCGGACATATTGCGGGCGAGAATCTATCCATTTGGCGCGAGGGGCGCATTCCGTGGCGGGGCGGCGACCGCGACTATAACGGCGTGTTTCTGGGATGGAACCGGGCCAAAGGGGCGCCTGCGGCTTCGTATACCGTGACGCTTCCCGAGGGCGCCGCGGCGAAGTGGCGGTTGGGCAAGGCATCCACGATCGAGCTGTCGATTGCGGCGCTGGATGAAGACGCGCCGCTGCCGGGTAAGAAGAAAGACGATAAGAGCAAAGAGCCCAAGGATTCCAAGAAAAAAGACCGTGAATCGCCGGACTTCACCATCGAGCTGGCGGCCAGCGATGGCGCAACGGCCAGCGCACCGGTGAGCCGCTTCGCGGCGATTCCGCCGCCGCTGAAGGAGAAGTTCACCAAGCTCGATGCGATAGACGACGCGGGATACGAAAAAGATTGGGAGCCGGTATTGCAGACTGTGCGCGCCCGGTTCGGGGCGTTTCAGGTGGCGGGGCCCAAACCGTTTGACCCGGCCAAGCTGACAGCGGTGCGGCTGAAGTTCAATCGCACCGCGATGAGCGTGATTTGCATTAGCGGGATAGGCTTTGGACAGGAGGAACAATGAGAACAATCGCGATGGCGTTGATCATGGCGGCGGCCGCGCTGCCTGCCGGTTTGCCCGCGGGCTTCGGGCATTGGACCAGCGGCGAGTTGCAAGGCTTCGCGCAGAAGCTGGGGCCGAAGATCAACGCGCAAAAGATAGCCACGCAGCCGTTAGCGGGCTACGGCAATCATAGCTTCCTGATCGCGCATCGGGAGGGTAGCGGCGAAGCGGAACTGCACGAAACCCAGAACGACGTGATGGTGGTCGAAAGCGGCGAGGCCACGCTGGTGGTGGGCGGCACGGTGGTGGATCCGAGGACCACCGCGCCACACGAGATCCGCGGGCCGTCCATCCGCGGCGGCGAGAAGGTAGCGCTGGCGGCCGGCGATGTGGTGCACATTCCGATCAAGACGCCTCACCAGATGCTGGTGGCGAGCGGCAAGCAGATCACCTATTTCGTGGTGAAGATCGACGCGCGGTAAGTGGGGCAGACCCCCCGGTCTGCGCGGGTCCCCCTGGACCCGCTCTTTGCTCGAAGAGTCAAGCTCTTCACCAGCCGCGACAGGCCGACGAGGGCGTCGGCCGCGGTCCAGGGGGACCGCCCCACAACTAACGCAGGTATTCGGCTGTGTCCCCAAGACTGGAGACACGCCACGCTGGGAGCGTGCGCCACGGATTAAGCTGGAGTTGTGGTAGTCGCCGGACGGCAGAAGTCGATCGCTTTCTTCATCGCGCTGGGCGCCGGCCTGATCTGTGTCATCATCCTGCTGTATGTCGGCTGGGTGCTGCTCAACTGGCGCCACGGCATCCTGCTGGTCCTAGGGGCCCTGCTGATGACGGCGATCGTCAGCGGCGTGGTCCTCAACACCATCTTTCTGGTGCACGAGATCCGGCGCAACGCCCAGCACGACGCCTTCATCAACGCGGTCACGCACGAGCTGAAGACCCCCATCGCATCTATCCGGCTGTATCTGGAAACGCTGCAGACGCGCGCGGTGGACGACGCCAAACGCCTGGAATTCTATCGCATCATGGTGGACGATAGCGAACGGCTGCTGGGGACCATCGAGCAGGTGCTGCGCACCGGGCGGATTGGCGCATCCAGCCGGCGGCTGAACTTGTCGCGCATCGATCTGGGCGGAGTGATCGAGCAGAGCGTGCTGCGGGTGCGCGCGCTGCATAAGGTTCCTCCGGAAGGGCTGCAGTACCGTGCCGGCGCGCCGGTCACCATCGTGGGAGATGCGGACGAAGTGCAGGCTGCGGTTTCGAACCTCATCGACAATGCGGTGAAGTACTCCGGCAGCGATGTCCGGGTTACGGTAGAGACCGCCAGGGTGGATGGGAATTATGTGGCGCTGCGGGTGACCGACCACGGCCCGGGCATCGAGAAGACCGAGTTGAAGCGCATCTTCAAGCGCTTTTACCGGGTGCCGGGAGCGCTGGCGACGCGCGTGAAGGGAACCGGCCTGGGACTGTATATCGTGCGGTCGGTGGCCAAACGGCACGGCGGCCGCGTCTGGGCCGAGAGCGAGGGCCCGGGACACGGAGCCACTTTCGTGCTGCGGCTTCCCATTGTGAAATGAGCCGGATTCTGGTAGTGGAAGACGAGCAGCACCTGGCCGAAGGGCTGCGATTCAACCTGGAGGCGGAGGGCTACCAGGTGCACGTGGTGGACACCGGCGAGGCCGCGCTGGAGGCATTGGGGCCCGAATCGCCGCCATTCGATGTGGTGATTCTGGACGTGATGCTGCCCGGCATAGACGGCTTCGCGGTAATGTCCGAGATGCGCCATGGCGGGCAGTTCGTTCCCACGCTGATGTTGACGGCGCGCGGCCACCCGGACGATGTGCTGCGGGGCTTCGCGGCGGGCGCGGACGACTATCTGACCAAACCCTTCGAGCTGGCGATTCTGATCGCCCGCATCAGCGGCCTGCTGCGGCGCCGCGAGTGGTTGCGCGCTTCCATGAATCACGTGACGGAGCCGCTTGCCGGGCCGCCTCCCGGACCGGACGAAACGTTCACCTTCGGCGATAAATCGATGTTCTTCGACCGGCTGGAGCTGCACGTACGCGACCAGGTGTTTCCGCTGACCTTGATGGAGGCCAACGTTCTGCGGTACCTGATCCGGCACGAGGGTAAGCCCGTGTCGCGGAAGATGATGCTGGAAGAAGTGTGGGGCCTGCACGAAGACACCGATACCCGGGCCATCGATAATTTCATCGTGCGGCTGCGGCGTTATATCGAAGACGATCCCACGCATCCGCGGCATCTGCTCACAGTGCGCGGGGTGGGATACCGTTTCGTGGCCACCTCTCAGCCGTGAGCCGGCGCGCTGCCTCGGAGTTCCGGCGGTAGGGCCTGCCGGCGAAAGGCTGAGCTGGCGGTCCGAAAGGCGCATCGCTCGAAGCTGACCGCGGCGCGGCCCTCGTCGACGCGCTCGATTACTCCGGATGCGACCAGATTCAAATGCACCTTTTCGTGCAACAGGACGGGCCAACCGATACATAGTTCGACCTGCTGTCCCGGCCGGACGGGTTGATCGACGGTGAAGAGCGCGCCACCGCTGCCTATATTCACGGTCCGGCCCCAACCGTGGCTTTTTGACAGGTTGTAACGCACCGGCAGGTTGATCGGGAAGCGTACGTTCTGGCGGCGTTCCCCCTTGCGTTTGCCGGGAGTTACGCGATCCCGCAACGCAGGACTTTGACTTGCCGGCATGGAGGAAGAACGCATGTCCAGCGGTTGGAATGCACGTGGGGCACCACTGTGCGGTGGAGTCCGCCTCAAAGAGAGCCGCGATTTTTCGCGGCTTCTGGCCCGCGCGATCATACCGGCGGATTTGCGGTAGTATAATGCAATTCATCTCCAAGGAGTGCACCATGCTCGCAACCACCCGTAGCGTTCTCGTTTTCCTGATTTCGTTTTTCCTTTTGGGAGCGCAGGAGCCTCCTCCCACCCCGGCTGAACCCCCCGCCGGCGGAGAGGTCGGCGCAATGGGCCGCCTCCCCTCCGGCTCGTCGGGGCAGCCGCAGGCCTATGACAAGGTGATCACCAAAGACGCCAAATCGAAAACCGGTCTGTTCACCGTGCATGAGATCAAGGATAAGTACTACTACGAGATTCCCAAGACCGAGCTGAACCGGGAATTTCTTTTCGTGACGCAGATTGCGCGCACCACTCAGGGCGTCGGGTACGGCGGCCAGTTTGTGTCCGAGCGGGTGGTCCGCTGGGAGCGCAATGCAAACAAAATCAATCTCCGGGAAGTGAATTACGAAGTGGTGGCGGATCCAAAAACGCCCATCTCGCTGGCCGTGCAGGCCGCCAACAACGACACCATCATCATGAGTTTTCCGATTGCCGCGTTCGGCAAGGAGCCCAGCAAGGGCAAAGATAAAGACAAAGATAAAGAAGACGCGGAGGCTCAAAAAGAGGCGGCCAAAGACGAGCAGCCGGCCAAAGAAACTGCCGCGGCCAAAGACAGCGCGGCGAAACCGGCCAGCGGCAAGGAAGCTGCCGCCAAGCCCGCGCGACCTGAGATTAAAGAGTACAAAGAGACCGGCCGCGAGCCTTCCATCATCATCGAAGTTACCCGCCTGTTCACCAGCGATGTGTTCGAGCTGAGCGCGCGCCAACGGCTCAACGCCACCACCATGGACTCTAGCCGTTCGTACATCGAGCGCATTTCGCCTTACCCGGAAAATGTCGAAGTGGAATCCACCCACACCTACACCCGGATGGCTACGCCCGCCGGCGCGGCGCGCACCGAGAATCCGATAAACGCGGGAGGCATGCGGCCAGGCAGCGCCACCGTGGTGCTGCATCACAGCATGGTGAAGCTGCCCGAGCATCCCATGACGCCGCGCCTGTTTGACGAGCGCGTGGGTTACTTCTCGGTGCGGCAACTGGATTACGGCCGCGACGAACAGCGCGCGCCCAAGCGCATCTACATCACCCGCTGGCGCCTGGAGAAGAAGGATCCGGCCGCCGCGCTATCGGAACCCGTGAAACCCATCGTCTATTACATCGATGCGGCCACTCCGTCGAAATGGGTGCCGTACATGATCCGCGGGGTGGAGAGCTGGCAGAAAGCCTTCGAAGCGGCCGGCTTCAAGAACGCCATCATCGCCAAACCCGCTCCCACTCCGGAGCAGGATCCGAATTTCAGCCCGGAGGATGTGCGCTATTCTGTCATCCGCTGGCTGCCCTCCACCATCGAGAACGCCATGGGACCGCACGTCTCCGACCCGCGCACGGGCGAGATCCTGAACGCGGACATCCAGTTCTATCACAACGTCATGAACCTGCAGCGGGATTGGTATTTTCTGCAGGTGGGGCCGCTCGATCCGCGCGCGCAGAAACTGCCCCTGCCGGACGATCTCATGGGCCGCCTAGTCGAATTCGTCTGCGCGCACGAAGTCGGCCATACCCTCGGCTTCCAGCACAACATGAAGGCCAGCTCCCTCTACCCACAGGAGAAGATACGCGACAAAGAGTGGGTCAAGAAAATGGGCCACACACCGTCCATCATGGACTACTCGCGCTTCAACTACGTGGCGCAGCCCGAGGATGGCATCGACGTGGCCGATCTGGTGCCGAGCGTGGGACCGTACGATGTTTGGGCCACGCGTTGGGGTTATTCGCCGATTGTGGATGCCAAAACGGCCGACGACGAAAAGCCCACGCTTGACGAATGGGCGCGCGAACAGGATCAGACGCCCTGGCTTCGTTTCTCCACGCCGGGCGCGGCAGGGTCCGATCCGGGCGAGCTGACCGAAGCCGTGGGGGATGCCGATGCGTTGAAATCCACCGCGCTAGGAGTGAAGAATCTGCAGCGCGTGGCCCGCATAATGCTCACCGCCACCACCACCCAGAAGGGCGATCCCTACGAGGACCTGACCGAGTTGTATGGCCGCATGCTGGGCCAGTGGACGCTGGAGATGAACCACGTCGCCGCGCTGGTGGGCGGGCTCCAGTCGCAGCAGAAGAACATCGGGCAGCAGGGCGTCATCTATACGCCGGTGGCCCAGGCGCGCCAGGCAGCCGCAGTCGCGTTCCTGAACGACAATGCTTTTGCAACGCCGCAATGGGCCATCGACAAGGACATCCTGCGCCGCATCGAGCCCCTCGGCGCAATCAGCCGGGTGGGCAATGCGCAACGCTCGGTGCTGAGCAATTTATTGAGCAGTCCGCGTTTCGCGCGGCTGGTCGAGCAGGATGCGCTGGATGGATCCGCGGCTTACCGGCCGGTCGATTTCCTGGCCGCCGTGCGGCACGGCGTCTGGCGCGAAATCGAAACCCCGCAAGCGCCCATCGACGCTTACAGGCGGCAATTGCAGCGCAACTATCTGGACTTGGTGAATGCCAAGCTCAACGGGCCCGCCACCACGCTGCCCGCCGGATTGCCGGCCGGATTTCCCGTGGCGATATTCGCTTCGAGCGGTGACGAGAAGCCCTTCTACCGCGGCGAACTGCGCGCCTTGAGCGCTTCGATCGCGGCCGCCATCGCCCGCACCACGGATCGCACCACGCGCGCGCATTTGGAAGGCGCGCGCGACCAGATCGCCCGCATTCTCGATCCCAAGTTCAATCCCATGCAAGGTTCGGGAGCGGCGGAGCTCCGCATCTTTGGCGATCAGTGGTCCGGGCAGTCGCTGTCCACTTCAGTCGGCGATCCCAACGCACCCTGGCAGCAGATCGAGGACTGCTGGCCGGATTATGAGATTAAGCCGTAAGGGTTGGGCTGAATTGCGCGGTTGACCTCTTCTCTAGGCTCCTGTTCAACGGTGGACTGGTCGCGTGAAATGTTTCTTTGACAGCAGTCGTACAAAGCTGACGGCCGGGCCCTCCTGGCTGACGCTAGCCGGGTTCGTGGCTGGCGACTCGTTGTGGAACAGGTTCAACAAAGAGTGGAAAGCCGAGGTATTACAGAAACGCGAACCGCATGCGCCGTACCTGCATATGAGTGAGCCGCACTCAACGGATTGCGACTTCAAAGGGTTCACGAAAGGACGGCGGAACAACCTCATCTTTGATGCGGTCAACTACCTTCAGAACCTTCCAAAGTTGGACTTGTGCGCCATCGTTTGCACAATTGACGAGCTGGCCCGCGAGAATTTGGTCGTGCAGGGCTTCACGATCCCCGATCCGCATCTGATATGTGCTGAGTGCTGCATCGGCACGGCATTCTCGTGGTGCTTCGACAATCATCCGGACTGTCTAGAGCCGGCCTACATCTACTTCGACCAGAACGAGAGGTTCATGCACCATTTTAGACAGCCGTGGTTGCGTGAGAAAAAGAGGGAGACGCCGGTAACTACGAACGCCTTCTGGGGACTGATCGAAGATGTGGGGGCGCTCAACATGCGCGATACGCCAGCCTTACAGGCCGCGGACATGCTCGCGTGGGCGACAAGCCGCAGGCATTCCGGTGTAGAGCGACCAATGCGGCATCTGATGGATGTTATAGAGAAGGTAGTTCCGACCGGACGGTTTACGCTGGATGGGGATACACTGAAGGGAAGGTACATTAAGGGAGGCGGCTGAACCGGATGCCCGCGAGGGCCGCGAAGCGGACCTTCGACACACGCCTAGCTCACGATTTGCCAGGTCGGCTTGGTGTTGGACCCGTTTGGTCGAGGTCTAGCTCGCGCAGGCCTTTTTCCAGCCTTCCCCGATACTCTTCGGGAGATATGCCTGCGGCTTTAGCTATGACTACAATTTCCTTGCGTAGGCCTTGGAGGACGTCGGCTATTCTTGCATCCCTTGCCTGAAAGGGCCATCATGGCTTTTTCCTCGATTTGCTGGAACAAAAGGTCCTGCTGCCGTTTGTATTCGTCGCTGCTAGCCATGATATGATTATCGATGGAACCGATCACGATTACAGCGCTCCCTGACTACAGGTTCACCATCTCGACGGATCCGCAGAGCGCGCTGTCGGAAGTCCAGCTCCGCGAACGCCTCGCGGCCATGAACACTCGTGCGGACATTATCGAACGCCTGATTAATCTCGCCAATACTAAGCGGTGAAGGGACGGAACTACCAGGCGCTCACGCCCGAATATTGCAGCGCCGCACGTCCCGAACCACTCCAATTCCTCACGATTCGGACGTAAGATCGTATTGGGCAATCCTCAGGTTATCGCTGCACGGGTACGTCGGCAAGCGGCCCGAGTGTGGCTCAATGTTATCCAATGTTAACCACGCAGAAAGCCGGAGCCTGTCGGCTTGCTAATGCCGGGTTGGCGGCGAAAGTGGTGACGTCAACGCAAAGACCTCGGTGATCACCCAAAACCGGCCATCGATGATCACCTGAAAACCGGCCAACGATAAACCGCAATCCAGGACGTTAATTCCGAGCCGAGGGCGATTACCCTCGGCGATGTGAGTAACGTCTTGAAAGAAGAAAAGAAACAGCAAGTCATCGCCTTGGGGCGGATGGGCTGGTCGCTGCGGCGAATCCAGCGGAATACCGGCATTCGTCGCGAAACGGCGGCCGCCTACTTGAAGTCCGCCGGGATCGCTTTGCGACCGCCCGGCGGCTGGGGGCGGCAGCCGCCACCAAAACCGGCCAATGAGGTGATAGCCGACTCTGGGGTGGCAGAACCAGCCAGTCAGCCCGCCGCCGACCCGGCTCCCGCAAAACCGGCCAATGAGGTGATCACCGACCCTGGCGCGGAGTTGACCGCCAAGACAACTGCGGTGCCTAAACCGCAGCCCAGCCACAGTCCGTCGGCGAGCGCCTGCGCACCCTACCGGGAGGCGGTCGAACTGGGGCTCTCCCGTGGCCGCAACGCCATGGCGATCTGGCAGGATCTGGTGGACACCTGCGGTTTCTCCGCAGGCTACCAGAGCGTCCGGCGCTTCGTCTCCACGCTGCACCCGCCTCAATCGCCGGAGGCTCGCGCGGTGATCGAGACCGCACCCGGCGAAGAGGCGCAAGTCGATTACGGCGCCGGCCCGATGGTGCGCGACCCGCACACCGGGAAGTACCGGCGCACCCGCCTGTTCGTGTTGACCCTCGGATACAGTCGCAAGTCGGTTCGGCTGCTGGTTTTCCGCTCCAGTTCGCAAGCTTGGGCTGAGCTGCATGAGCAGGCTTTTCGCCGGCTAGGCGGTGTGACACGGACCATTGTGCTCGACAATCT
>Ga0302325_10003855_pt1 | contig 35029 bp, 28 predicted proteins | sample Palsa_T0_2_FD_201948 | JGI IMG/M metagenome (GOLD analysis project Ga0302325, IMG submission 201948) | Peat permafrost microbial communities from Stordalen Mire near Abisko, Sweden - Palsa_T0_2 | ecosystem: Environmental > Terrestrial > Soil > Palsa > Peat permafrost | place: Sweden: Abisko...
CGCGCGGGGGCGCCCCCGCGCGGCCGCGGGGGGCCACCCCTACTCCCCCCCCCCCCCCCCCCCGCCGGGGGGGGGGGGGGCGGGGGGGGGCCGGCCCCCCGACCGGGTTCCCTGGGGCCGGATGGAGCCTCCCTGCGCGTGCTTACGAAAGTGGCTATGGGTGGTTGCCACCTGACGCCGGACACGGAGCAACCGGGGCGGGCGGCACGACCGGCACCGGCACGACCGGCACGACCGGCACCACCGGCACCACCGGCACCACCGGCACTACCCGCACCGGCACCGGCACCAGCACCAGAGGCACGGGCACCAGCGGCACCGGCACCGCCACCGGCGGCACGACCGGCACGACGACCGGCACCACGCCCACGCCCCCGGCGCCGGGACCGGCCGGGGGGTTCTTCTAGGCCGCCGTCAGGCCGCTGTCAGGTCGCCCTGGTTCTGGCCAGGTACACCATCAGGATGCCGTAGACGAGCGCGATCACGCCGATGACCAGCACGAGCCAGCCGATGAAGTCGATCTTCGACGTCGAGGTCAGAGTCACCCAGTGTCGCCGCTGCGTCTCGAGCACCGGGATCACGTCCTTGCTGAAGTAGTCGGCGATCTCAGGGACGGTGTTGACCGGGCCTCCCTGGAAGTTCGTCGCGCCGGCGGTACCGGGCACGTCGTTCCATCCGTTGGTCACGGGCTGTGCGTTCAGCACCGTCTTCGCCAGCGCCGGGATCTTCGGAATGGCGGGGGCGAGGGTGCTCGTGACGCGGGGGAGCTCGGACGTCACCGAGGTGAGCGGGATCGCCTCCAGGATCGCGGTCGTGTGAGGGAAGTTCTTCGCCAGCGCCCCGACGACCGCCGTCTTCGAGAGACCCGTCTTCGCTGAGACGAACTTGATCAGGTCGGGCACCTCGGCGGCGGCGCCGCCCGCCGGCGTCATGATCGGGTTCTCGGCCGTGACGATGTCCGCGACCTCGGTGATCCCGGCGCGGTCACCCTTCACGCGAGGCACGGTGAACGCCGGCGACAGCGCGTTCAGCAGCTTCTGTCCGTTGCTCAGCCGTGGGATCAGGTTGAGCGCGAGCACCAGTGCAACCACGACCACACCCACGAGGACCACAACGGAGGCGCTCGCAACGGCGACCTTGCGGGTGATGCCACGCAGGCTGAGGAAGATCATCCCCAGCGAGAAGAGGATCACGATGATGCCGATCGCGAGCACGACCAGCGGGATCCAGTTCACCGTCGTCGAGTCGAGGCTGTCGAAGTTCGACTTCTGGCCCGCGACCACTGCGATCAGGCTCCGGAAGTAGTCCCGTACCTGCGGGACGGTCCTGACCGGCACGCCATCGAAGTTCGTCAGTCCGTCCTCGGCGAGGCCGGGGACGTTGTACCAGTTGTGCGTCACGTGCGGCAGGTACTCGATCGTCTGCAGGATGGCGGGAAAGTTCGCCTTCAGGGCAGCGAGGAGCTGCGCGGGGGTCACCTTCAGCGTCTTCTCCAGGAACGCCTCCAGATGCGGTATCTCCGCCGTCACTGCAGACAGTGGGATCGCCTGCAGAAGCGCCGTCGTTTTCGGAAACTCCTTCTCCAGCGCCTTCAGCGCCTGCGGCGCCGAGACGTGATTCGTCGCCGCCACGAATTTGACGATCGAGTCGACCTCGGCCGCGCCACCGCCCTTCGGCGTCACGATCGGGTTGGCCATGTCGACGTTCTTGGAGATGATCCTGATGCCGGCAACATCCGTGTTCAGCGACGAGGCCGTGAACGCGGGCTTGGCCGCGTTGAGCACGTCCTGCCCGTCGCCCAGGCGAGCGATCAGGTTCAGGCCGAGCACCAGGACCACAACGATGATCCCCACCACGAGCACGACCACCCACTGCAGTATTGGACCGCGGCTGGTGTTCCGAGCTGGCATCTGGACCTCCACGTTGACACGCATGACGAAGTCTGCGACCCAAGCCGGAACTGTCCGGGCAGGCAGCTTCCAGCCGCCGCGCTCCCTCGCGAATTACCCGAAACTAGTCAGCCGACTAGAACTGCACAAATAGAATTTCACGTTTCACTTCTTGAGGATCCTCTATAGGCCCTAGCGGGCCGTACTCGGGCTTAGCCCAAACTTTGTACTTGCAAATGACACGGGTATGAGTTACCCTCGCGAAACGGCACCCAACTGCCACTCAGATCTCATGGTCAGCACTCTCTACATCCCAACCTTCCACGCCGGCGCCTCGATGCCCGCCGGTGTCGCACGCGCTGACCAGGTCGGCGCAGCGCGTCATACCCTCAATTACCCTGCCCTCGCTGCGAGGTGTGCACGCTGAATCTCTAGCGCGCATAGCAAGCAAATGCGAGGGCGATCCGAACGGATCGCCCTTTTTTTGTGCTCGAGACGAATCTTGAACCAAAGGTGATGTCCAGCTTGAACGAGACATAGCCACACTCGAGGCCCCGCCTCAGACCGAAGCATCACGCTTGTGCTGTTCCGCAGTTGCCACCTGGCACCCGTGACCAGGTGTCACTTGTGTGCGTGATTTTTCGCTGCACCACCAGCCTCCCTCCAAGCGCGGGCCAACACAAGCCGTTACCCGAACACCCGCTTCACCTAACCACAACCGATGGAGGAATCACGATGCCATTTTCGCACGAGGAGCTCCTGCTGCTGAGCTATGGACGGCGTGTCAGCCCGGACACAAGTGCCCGGTTGGCCAAAGACCGTCTCACGCAAGAGCAGACAGCGCGTTGGCTGGCCGTAGCGGCCGGCCGGAAGCAGCGGCCGCGCACGCGGCGCCGCCTTGCCCGCCTACGCTGGCGGGCGGGGCGTCTGCCGCCGGCCAACGGCATCGAGCCCGGCGCCACGTCCGAGCCCGGCACCGTACGCGAGCCCCGGTCCCCGGACAGGCGTCCCGCCCGCCAAGGCTAGCTCCCCATACAGCTCCCGGGTCCGCCGCGCCACGGCAGCCCAATCGAACCGCAGTACGTGCTCGCGGGCTTCGGCGACGAGCCGCGCCCGCCCGGCGTCGTCGGTCAGCACCTGCTCGAGCAGCTCGCCGAGCGCGTCGGAATCCCGGGAGGGGAAGCGCAAGCCGACCGTCCCGTCGCCGGGGACGACCTCTCGCAGGCCACCCGTGTCGGCGACGATGCACAGGCATCCGGAAGCCATCGCCTCGAGCGCCACGATCCCGAACGGCTCGTAGATCGACGGCACGATCGCGATTTCGGCGACGTGGTAAAGCGCGTGCAGCATGTCGTCGCCGACCCAGCCAAGGAACGAACCGTGGGCTCTCAGACCGAGGCGCCGAGCCTGTCGCTTGAGCTCCGCCTCGGCGGTGCCCGTCCCCGCGACGACGAAACGGACGTTGCCCGAGCGCTTGATCACCGGCGCGAGCGCATCCAAAGCGAGGTGAAAGCCCTTCTCGTACACCAGCCGGCCCACCAGCAGCACCAGCCGGTCATCGGGTGAGGCGTACTTCGCCCGCAGCGCCGGCAGGTCGCGTACGACGGGCTCGACATCGCGCGGATCGATTCCGTTCGGGATCACGGTGATTCGCGGCGCGGGCACACCGAACACGGTCGCGACGTGGCTGCGCATGTACCGCGAGCACGTGATCACGGCGTCCGCGCCGCGCGCCATCGAGCGCTCGCTCGCGTGGATGTGCGACTGCGGATACGTGTTGACCCATCCCTGGTGACGGCCGAACTCAGTTGCGTGAATAGTCGTCAGCCACGGGCGTCCGATCCGGCGCGCGACGCGCTCGGCCGCGCCCGCCACCAGCCAGTCATGCGAGTGCACGAGATCGAACTCGAACCGCTCGCACAGCTCGATTCCCATGTCGAGCATGTCGGCGTTCATCGCGTCCACCCAGCGCACGAACGCGTTGATGTCCTTCGGGAACGGCGGCTCACGCACGCGATGCACGATCACTCCGTGCCGGTCCTCCTCCGCGGGCAGGCGCCCGCCGCCGCGGGTCAGCACGTGCATCTCGACGTCATCGCGGACGAGATGCTCCGAGAGCTTGCGAACGTGACGCCCCAAGCCCCCTTCGATGACGGGCGGATACTCCCAGGAGATCAACAGGACGCGCATGTTCTGCGCGGCGGACCCTACCGGCCGACGCTTTCGAACACGGCCACCCCGCACTCGGACAGCAGCCCGGCGAGCGGCTCAGAACTTGCGAACGACCGCACTCCGCCTTTCAGCACATCGCGCCATCTCCCCCGTGGTGCCTCCAGCGCGCCGGCGCTCACCCCGTCCGCGCGCGTGGCCACGACGACGAGCACGCTGCCGCCGCGGAGGTAGGCGCACGCACCTGGGCCCGCCGGGAGCGGCTCGTAGCCTCCGCTGAACGCTTCTGGCCGCGAGCTGCGGAGCGCCAGCAGCCGCCAGATCAGCCACAGCTTGCTCGTCTGCACCCCCGAAGCGTCGCCCGCCTGCAGGCGAGCCAGCAGCTCTCGCCTGCGTTCCCAGTCGACCGGCCGGCGGTTGTCGGGATCGACGAGCGCGCGAAGCTCGAGCTCGTCCCCCTGGTACAGATCGGGAATGCCGGGCGCCGTCAGCTTCAGGGCGATCTGCCCGAGTGCCGCCCGCTCACCCGCCATTCGGATGCGCGCGGCGAACGGCACGAAATCGGCCATGAACGTGGTGTCGGTGCAGATCGCACGGCAGAACGCGCCGACGTCGTGCTCCCAATCGAGGTTCTGCTCCACCCAGCTCGTGTTGCGCTTCGCCTCGCGCAGCGCTTTCTCCATGTACGCCTCGATCCGGGGCACCTCGATCGGCCACGCGCCGACGAGCGTCTGGAACAGGAAGTACTGCTCGACCGGGTCGGGGGCGCCGGCGGCGCTGCGCAACCGCTCGCCGATCTCGAGCCAGCGCGTGACGTGCTCGGCCCACGCTTCCGGCATCGAGCTGAGCGCGCCGATCCGCGCGCGCACGTCGCCCGAGCGCTTGGCGTCGTGGGTCATCGTCGTCAGCAGTCCATGCGGGAAGCGGCGCGCTCGCTCCGCGTTCGCGTCATGGAAGGCTTCGACGCCGACGCAGAAGCGGCTCGGATCGCCACCGACGTCGTTGAGGGCGAGCAGCCGCCCGTAGCGGTAGAAGGCGGTGTCCTCGACACCCTTGGCCATCACCGCAGGGGTGGTCTGCTGAAAGCGGGTCACGAACTCGGTTGGAACCGGCTGCTCGAGCAGCAGCATCGCCGCGAGCTCGGGCTCCATCCGCGCGGCCGCGATCGCCTCGCGGTCCTCAGCGCCCACCAGGCGCGCCACCGGATCCACGTACGTGCGGTACACCTGCAGCGACGCGAGCGCGCCGATCAGCGCGTCGCGCCCCCCGGCACCAGGCGGCGACCCGACGCGCGCTTGCGCGTCCGTCCCCGCCGAGCGCAGGAGCCGCTCCACCTCGGGTTTGAAAGTGCCCGCCAACTGCTCGAGCTTCGCCTCCAGCGCCACCGCGCCGAAGTCACGCCGATCTCCTGAGACCTGCGCCCACAGTGCCGTCAGCTGCGGCTCCGCCGCCGGGTCCACGAACAGGCCCGCGACCTCGTTCAGGAACTCGTACCCGACGGTGCCCGCCACCGGCCAGTCGCGAAGATGCTCGGCGGGATCAAGGATCTTCTCCACCCAGACGTGCTCGGCGCCGCCGTCGCGGAGGCGGCGAAGGTAGCCGGCGGGATCGGCGAGACCATCGGGGTGATCGATCCGCAAGCCATCGAGAACCCCTTCGCGCACGAGCGAGAGGACAAGCTCGTGCGTCTCCTCGAATACGCGCGGATCCTCCTGACGGACCCCGGCCAGATCATCGATGTCGAAGAACCTGCGTGCGCGACCTGTCTTCGGATCGATGTCGAAGAACCGCTCGCGCAGTAAGGGGTCGGCCCAGTAGCGGTTCGCGTCGTCGGCGGCCATGTGATTGGGAACGACATCGAGGATCAAGCCGAGCCCGGCCCCGGCCGCCGCCGCCGCGAGCGCCCTGAGCTCCTCCTCCCCGCCGAGCGTGTCCGAGATCCGGCGGGGATCGATCACGTCATAGCCGTGCGTCGAACCCGGGCGCGCTTGCAGGGACGGCGAGAGGTAGAGGTGCGACACGCCGAGATCGCGGAGATACGGAATCAGCCCCCGCGCCCCGGCGAAGCCGAATTCGCCCGTCAGCTGGAGGCGGTAGGTGGCGCGCAGAGCTGCCAAGGTCAGGAGATCCGCTTCAGCACCACTGCCGAGCGTGACGTCAGCGTCAGCTCGGCGCGAGCCGGGTACCGCGTCGATCCTGGCTCCGCTGCCGGGTCGGCGGTCGAGAGCTCGAACGCCCACTCAGCGCCGAACCGCGGCCAGGGCAGCACGATCGAGCGATCTGCGTCGTGGGCGTTGAACAGCAGCAGGAACGAATCGTCCTCGATGTCCTCGCCGTGCGGACCGGGGGTGGGTATCTCCTCTCCGTTGAGGAAGAGCCCGAGCACCGGCTGGCCGGACTGCCAATCGCGACGGGTCATCTTGCGTCCGTCGCCACGGAACCACCAGGCGTCCGGCAGGCCCGATCCCATCGTCTCGCGCCCGGCAAGGAATCGCGCCCGACGGAACACGGGGTGGTTGCGACGCAGCGCGATCAGCCGCCGCGTGAACGCGTGCATCTCCTCCCTGCCAGGATCCGGGCTCCAGTCGTACCACGAGATCTCGTTGTCCTGGCACCAGGCGTTGTTGTTGCCACGCTGGGTGCGACCGAGCTCGTCCCCTCCGAGCAGCATCGGTGTGCCCTGCGACAGGAACAGGGTGAGGAGAAAGTTCATTTGCTGTCGGGCGCGCAGCGCGAGCACGGCAACATCGTCAGTAGCGCCCTCGACGCCGCAGTTCCACGAGCGGTTGTCGTCGGTGCCGTCCTGGTTGTCCTCGAGGTTGGCTTCGTTGTGCTTTTGCTCGTAGGCGACCAGGTCCGCGAGCGGGAAGCCGTCGTGGGCGGTGATGAAGTTGATCGACGCGAACGGGTGGCGACCATCCTCCTGGTACAGGTCCGATGACCCGGTCAGCCGGGCCGCGAAGTCTCCCGCGCTCGCGTGCATTCGCCAGAAGTCGCGCATCGTGTCGCGGTAGATCCCGTTCCACTCCGACCACAGGACGGGGAAGTTGCCGACCTGGTAGCCGCCGGGGCCGACGTCCCACGGCTCGGCGATCAGCTTCACCTGCGAGAGCACGGGGTCCTGGTGGATCACGTCGAAGAACGCCGAGAGCCGGTCGACATCGTAGAACTCCCGCGCGAGCGCCGAAGCGAGATCGAACCGGAACCCGTCGACGTGGCAGTCGATCACCCAGTAGCGAAGCGAATCCATGATCAGGCGCAGCACGCTCGGGTGAACGGGGTTCAGCGAGTTGCCGGTGCCGGTGAAGTCCATGTAGTGGCGCAGGTCGCCGGGCATCAGCCGGTAGTAGGACATGTTGTCGGCACCCTTGAACGAGAGCATCGGCCCGAGGTGGTTGCCTTCGGCGGTGTGGTTGTAGACGACGTCGAGGATCACCTCGATGCCCGCGCTGTGGAGCGCTTTGACCATCCCCTTGAATTCCGTGACCTGCTCGCCGCGGCGGCCGGTGGCCGCGTATTCGGAGTAGGGCGCGAGATAGCCGATCGTGCTGTAACCCCAGTAGTTGTTGAGACCACGCTCGACCAGGAAGGCCTCGTCGGCGATGTGATGCACGGGGAGCAGCTCGACGGCGGTGATCCCGAGCGTCTTCAGGTACTCGAGCGCCGGCTCGGACGCGAGCCCGGCATACGTCCCGCGAAGATCCTCGCGGACATCGGGGTGGAGCTTGGTGAAGCCCTTGACGTGCGTCTCGTAGATGACCGTGTCCGCCCACGGGATCCGTGGCGGCCGGTCGTCCTGCCAGTCGAACACGAAGTCCACCACGACCGACTTCGGGACAGCCGCGTCATCGTCCTCGTCGTCGGGCTCGAGGTCGGAGTCCTCGGCTCCGGTCGGGATGTACGGCAGCACGGTGCCGCCTCCCTGGTTCCAGTCGACGACGCCCTCGATCGCCTTCGCGTACGGGTCGATCAGCAGCTTCTCCGGGTTGAACCGGTGCCCTTCCGCCGGCGCGTATGGGCCGCGAACCCGAAATCCGTAGCGCTGACCGGGGCCGACCCCCGGCACGTAGCAGTGGTAGTTGAGCGCCGTGCATTCTGTGATGTCGATCCGCGTCTCGTTTCCCTCATCGTCGAACAGGCACAGCTCCGCTCCCTCCCCGTGCTCGCTGAAGATCGAGAAGTTGGTGCCACCGCCATCCCAGGTCGCCCCGAGCGGGAATGGCTGGCCGGGCCAGACCTCGGGCGTCCCCCTGGTCACGTCAGCAGTACCCCGGCCAGCGGCGGAAGCTCCACCTGACCGTCCTCGACCAGCCCGAGGCCGTCGTGGGTGGCCAGGCGGATCCGGGATCCGGCGCACGGAATCAGCTGTTCACGGTCAGCGGAGAAATTGCATACGAACTCGAACTGCCCGCGCCTTACTACCAGCCAGCGGGCGTCTTCGTCGAATCCGATCTGGTCGGCATCGCCGGGCGGGAGCTCGCGGCGCACGGCGATCAGCTCGCGGTACAGCCGCGCGAGTGCTGGGTCCCCGTCGCGCGTCAACTTCGACGCTTCGAAGGTTCCCGCCGCCTGGGGGTCGGGTATGTCCTGCCCGAACTGGGCGAACGCGGCGAACTCGCGCCGGCGGCCTTCACGGGTCGCGGTCGCGATCTCCTCGTCGATGTGGTCGGAGAAGAACTGAAACGGCGCGTCCTCGCCGTACTCCTCGCCCATGAACAGGAGCGGCACGAATGGCGCGAGCAGCGTGCAGAAGGCCGCCAGCGGACGCGCCGGGATGGGCATCCGGTCACCGTAGGCGCGGTTGCCAATCTGGTCGTGGTTCTGCGCGAACACCACGAACCGCTGCGGCGGCACGTCTTCGGCGGGCGCCCCGAACCGCCTGCGCCGAAAGCTCGAGTAGCCGCCGTCGTGTACGTGCGGGCGGTGAAACGCCTTCGCGAGCTGTGCGACGCTCCCGAACTCGGCGAAGTACCCCTCGCGGTACCCGGTCAGCAGGACCCGCAGCGCATGGTGGAAGTCATCGGCCCAGACGGCGTCGCACGCGTACCCCCCGCGCTCGGTGCTGCGCACCACGCGCGGATCGTTGAGCCCGCTCTCGGCGATCACCAGCGCTGCGTCGTTCGCCCCGCGCACGCGGCGCGCGATCTCGGCGACGATGTGCTCGACGCTCGAGTCGAAGATCGCGTGGATCGCGTCCAGCCGCAGGCCGTCGATGCCGAAGTCGCGGATCCAGCCGACGGCGCTCTGCGTGACGAACTCACGCACCGGGTCGCAGTCGGCGTCGTCGTAGTTGATCGCCCTCCCCCACGGAGTTTCGTACTTCTCGGTGAAGTACGGCCCGAACGCCTCCATCGCCTTGACCCCGGACGTGCCGAGATGGTTGTAAACCACGTCGAGGATCACCGCGATCCCTTCCTCGTGCGCCGCGCGCACGAGCCTCGCGAGCCCCTCCGGTCCACCGTAGGAGGATTGGGCCGCCGACAGGTAGACGCCGTCGTAGCCCCATCCTCTCGCCCCGGGGAACTCCGCCACCGGCATGATCTCGATGCCGCGAACTCCGAGCGATGACAGCTCGGGCAGATGCCCGATCACCGCGTCGAACGTACCTTCGGCTGTGAATGTCCCGACGTGGAGCTCGTACAGCACGAGCTCCGGCAGCTCGGGCACGGCGAACGGCTCTCCCGCCCCGCCCCACGCGCCAGGGTCGACTACGCGCGAGGGCCCGCGCAACCCCTCGGGCTGCGAGCGCGAACACGGATCGGGCAGCCGCGAGCCATCGATCAGGTACCAGTAGTCCTCGCCCGCGGCGCACGGCGCGGTCGTCTCGTAGATGCCATAGCCGGCGTGCGCGAGCGTGACATCACCCGAGCTGAGACGCAGCGTGATCGAGCCGGCGTGCGGCGCCCAAACCCGGAACTCGCACTGGCCGTCGCCGAGCGGGCGTGCGCCGAGCGGCCGCTCCCACGGGTAGACCCCGCCCACGTCAGCCGGCATCCGGAACGAGCCAGACACCCGCGAGCGGCGGCAGCGTCACCTCGGCAGAGAACTGCTGTCCGTGCCACGGAATCGGTTCGGCCTCGACCCCGCCGTAGTTGCCGATATCGGCGCCGCCATAGAACTTCGAGTCGGTGTTGATCGCCTCGCGCCACAGTCCCGACCGAGGCAGCCCGACCCGGTAGCCGGGTCGCGGCACCGGCGAGAGGTTGGTGATGAACACGAGCACGCGCTCCGCTCCGCGTGACGCCCGCGCGAACGCGATCACGTTGCTGTCGGAGTCGTTGGGCTCGAGCCACCAGAAGCCGGCCGGATCGGAGTCGGCCTCCCACAGCGCCGGCTCGTCGCGATACACGCGGTTGAGGTCACGCACCAGCGCTTGGACCCCGGCGTGCTCGGGGCGCTCGAGCAGGTGCCAGTCGAGCGAACGTTCGTGGCTCCACTCGTCCTCCTGCGCGAACTCCAACCCCATGAACAGCAGCTTCTTACCCGGATGCGCCCACATGTAGCCGTACAGCGCCCGCAGGTTCGCAAACTTCTGCCAGCGGTCTCCCACCATCTTCGAGTACAGCGACCCCTTGCCGTGGACCACCTCGTCATGGGACAGCGGCAGGATGAAGTTCTCGCTGAACGCGTACAGCAGGCTGAACGTCAGCTCGTGATGGTGGTAGCGGCGATAGATCGGATCCTGCTGGAAGTACTCGAGCGTGTCGTGCATCCACCCCATGTTCCACTTGAATCCGAACCCGAGCCCACCGAGGTACGTCGGCCGGGAGACACCGGGCCAGGAGGTCGACTCCTCCGCCGCCGAGATGACCCCGGGCGCCCGGCCGTAGAGCACCTCGTTGAGCTCCTTCAGGAACGCCACGGCGTCGAGGTCCTCACGGCCACCGAACTGGTTCGGCACCCATTCGCCGTCGCGCCGCGAGTAGTCGAGGTAGAGCATCGACGCGACCGCATCGACGCGAATCCCGTCCACGTGGTATTCGCGGATCCAGAACAGGGCATTCGAGATCAGGAAGTTGCGCACCTCGTGGCGGCCGTAATTGAAAACCAGCGTCCCCCAATCCGGGTGCGCGCCGCGGCGGGGATCGGCGTGCTCGTAGAGCGCGGTGCCGTCGAAACGCGCGAGGGCGAATTCGTCGCGCGGGAAATGCGCCGGGACCCAGTCGAGGATGACGCCGATCCCGTGCTCGTGCATGCGATCGATGAAGTGCCGCAGGTCGTCCGGTGAGCCGTAATACGGCGTCGGCGCGAAGTAGCCGGTGACCTGATAGCCCCACGAGCCGCTGAACGGGTGCGCCATCACCGGCAGCAGCTCGATGTGCGTGAAGCCCATGTCCTTCACGTATGCCGCGAGCTCGTCGGCGAGCTCATCGTAGGACAGCGAGCGGTTCCCCTCGAGCGTGTTGAGCCGCCACGAACCGAGATGGACCTCGTAGATCGAGACCGGTTCGTACAGTGGCGTGCGCTCGGCCCGTCGCGCCGTCCAGGCGACGTCATCTCCGCTCCACTGGTAGCGCGAGTCGAACACGACAGAAGCCGTCTTCGGCGGCATCTCGGTCTCCTGGGCGTACGGGTCGGCCTTCAGCGTCAGCTCGCCGTCCGCGGTCAGGAGCTCGTACTTGTAGCGGGCGCCCGGCTCGACGCCCGGCAGGAACAGCTCCCAGATGCCGGTCGCACCAAGCGATCGCATCGCGTGCAGCCGCCCGTCCCAGAGGTCGAAGTCGCCGACGACGCTGACCGCCCGCGCGGACGGCGCCCAGACCGCAAATGCCGTCCCTCGCGCCCCCTCGTGCGTTCGTACGTGCGATCCGAGCCGGTCGTAGAGCTCCTCGTGACGGCCCTCGCCGATCAGGTGCAGATCGAGCTCGCCGAGGGTCGGCGAGAACGCGTACGGATCGTCGATCGTGACGGTGCCGGTAGAGCCGTAGTCCACCTCCAGCCGGTAGCGGAGCGGAAGTGCCCCCCCCGCGATCAGCCCCTCGAACACGCCGCCCGGATGGATCCGCTCGAGCTCGAGCCGCCGCCCGGGGCGTGCTGGTGCGCCGGGGCCGTCTTCCAGGATCGCAGTCACCCCCGCCGCCGCAGGCCGGTACGCGCGAATGACGACCCCCGCGTCGCCGGCGTGGGCACCGAGCACGGTGTGGGGGTCGGAGTGCTCGCGGCGGACGATCGCGTCGAGCTCGCCGGCGATCACGCTCATGATTGCTCCAGCATCCGCATCATGCTTGCTCCAGCATCCGAACGATCCCGGCGACGGGGATCGTGACCCAGTCGGGCCGGTGATCGAGCTCGTATTGCAGCTCGTAGATCGCCTTCTCCAGCTCGAAGATCGACAGCAGGTTGGCCACTCCGGCTACGCCGCCCGGCAGCAGCCCCGGCTCGACCGTGTTGAAGTAGTGCTCGAGGAACGTCTCGCGTGCGCGCTGCTCGAAATCGGCCGGTGCCGACTTCCCGTGCAGGATCTCGAGTGCCGAGGCGGCGTAGGCGAACGAGCGCAGCATGCTCGCGACGTCCCGCAGCGGCGAGCGCTTCTGGCGCCGGCCCGCAAGCGGGCGGGCGGGCTCGCCCTCGAAGTCGATGATCACCCAGCCCCGGGGGGTGTACAGCGTCTGACCGAGATGGAAGTCACCGTGGGTGCGGATCACACGGCCTCCGGCACCGAGCTGAGACCGGGCGGCGAGACGCTCGCGGACGTCCTGTCCGCGCCCGGCGATCGGAGCCAGCCGTTCGTCGTCGGGCAGGCGTACGAAGATCCGCTCGATCTCCTCGTCGATCGTCGCCGTCAGCAGTGCCAGCGCTTCGTTGCTCGGCTCCTCGGGGGTGAATGCCGGGTCGTTGGCGTCGGACGCGAGGACGGAGTGCATCTCCGCCGTCACGGTGCCGAGGCTGCCGAGGAGCTCGAGGAGACCCTCGGGGTCGGTCGCGATCCGGTCGAGTGTCAGCTCCCAGCCGTCGGTCGCGTCGGGAAGGAATTCCTGCGCCACTCCGAGCGTCGCCGAGAACATCCGGCCCTCGTACTCGATCCAGCCACGGAGCGGCGCGATGCTGGGAAACTCTCGCGCGGTCAGGAATCGCAGCAGCTCGAGCTCGGGGTTGGTGCCGGGCTCGAGCTTACGGAAGATCTTCAGCACGAGCTCTGAGCCGAACACGAGCGACGTGTTCGTCTGCTCGAGGCCGATCGGTCGCACGACCGCGTCCGCAGGCACACCGAGCGAGCCGTCGGCGCGCCGGAACCGCAGGCTCCCCTCCCCCGTGTCGAGCTCGTCTCCGGCGTCGATCCGGCGCACGAGCTCGCGGGCGTGGTCTGAGTCCGCGAGCGCGTCGTAGACACTCCAGCCCTCGGCCACCGCGATCGACTTCTGCTCGGACTCCTCGCCGGCGCGCCTGAACCCGAGCGGGAGCTGATACAGCTCGTGCTGGCCGGTCGCGAAGACCGCCTGGACGAGCGCGAGCAGCAGCATCGGTTCCTCGGACAGGACGACGCTCTCCGCGATCTCGATCGTGGACACCCGCCGCGTCTTCGAGGCGTACCACCGCTGTTGCTCGAGCCAGTGCTTGAGCGCCTCGATGTCGAGGAAATCCTTCAACCCGCTCGCCAGCGTCTGCACGTGCTCACCCATCCGCGTGATCCTCCCTGTGCGCGCTCGCCTCGGACCCGTCGACGAGCTCGAACCAGAAGAAGCCGCGCGGCGCCAGTGTCAGCAGGTAGGGCAGCTCTCCGATCCTCGGGAACCGAGAACGACCGAACATCTCCACGGGGTACCGGCCTTCGTATGCCGACAGATCCAGCTCGACGGCCTGGGCCGAGCGGGCGACGTTGTGCACGCACAGGATCACGTCGGACTCGAAGCGACGGATGTGCGCGAAGATCCTCGAGTTCGAGGTCTTGATCGGCTCGTAGGTCCCGAAGCCGAAGACGGGGTGCTCCTTGCGCAGCTCGATGAAGCGATGCAGCCACCGCAGCAGCGACGTCGGCGAGCGCAGCTGGGCCTCGACGTTGACCGCCTGGTAGCCGAACACCGGATCCATCAGCGGCGGCGCATAGAGCTGCGCGAAGTCCGCGCTCGAGAAGCCCCCGTTACGATCGCCGGTCCACTGCATCGGAGTGCGCACGCCATCACGGTCACCGAGGAAGACGTTGTCGCCCATCCCGATCTCGTCGCCGTAATAGAGCACCGGCGAGCCGGGCAGTGAGAACAGGATCGCGATCATCAGCTGGATCTCGTCGCGGCCGTTGTCGAGCAGCGGCGCCAGCCTGCGCCGGATCCCGACGTTCAGCTTCATGCGCGGATCCTTCGCGTACTCCGAATACATGTAGTCGCGCTCCTCGTCGCTGACCATCTCGAGCGTCAGTTCGTCGTGGTTGCGCAGGAACAGTCCCCACTGACAGGTTTCCGGGATCTCGGGCGTCTGGGCAAGGATCTCGTAGATCGGGACCGCCTCTTCTCGTCGAACGGCCATGAACATCCGGGGCATGACCGGAAAGTGGAACGCCATCTGGCATTCGTCCCCGTCGCCAAAGTACTGCACCACGTCGGACGGCCACTGGTTCGCCTCGGCCAGGAGGACCCGGTCGGGGTACTTCTCGTCGATCTCGCGCCGGACGCGTTTGAGGTACGCGTGCGTCTCGGGCAGGTTCTCGCAGTTGGTGCCCTCACGTTCGAACAGGTAGGGCACCGCGTCCAGGCGTAGCCCGTCGAGCCCGATATCGAGCCAGAACCCGACTACGTCGAGCATCGCCTCCCGAACCTCTGGGTTGTCGTAGTTGAGGTCGGGCTGGTGGGAGAAGAACCGGTGCCAGTAGTAGGCGCCGGCCACCGGGTCATAGGTCCAGTTCGACGTCTCGGTGTCGACGAAGATGATCCGGGCGCCGGCGTAAGGCTCGCCGGTCGGAGACCACACGTACCAGTCGCGCTTCGGGGAATCCGGACTTGACCGCGATTCCTGGAACCACGGGTGCTCATTCGAGGTGTGGTTCATGACCAGATCGGCGATCACGCGGATCTGGCGGGAGTGGGCGGCGTCGATCAGCCCGCGCACATCCTCGACGGTTCCGTAGTCGGGGTGCACCTGCTTGAAGTCCGAGATGTCGTAGCCGCCGTCGCGCAGCGGCGACCGGTAGAACGGCAGCAGCCAGACACAGTCGATGCCCAGCCACTGCAGGTAGTCGAGCTTCTCTGTGATCCCGCGGAAGTCGCCGAGGCCGTCGCCGTTGGAGTCATGGAAGCCGCGGATGTGGATCTCGTAGAACACTGCTCGCTTGAACCACAGCGGATCGGACTCGAACCACTGCCTGCTCTGCGCCCCCGCGCCTTCTGGAGCGTGCGGCGGCGTCGGCACGGACCGGTCTCCCCGCCTCGGCACGATCAGGTGGGTGAGCGTCGGCGGACCGGTCATGCTTCCACGAGATTCACGTGCGCCTGACGCACGCCGGGCTCGAGCCGGACATAGTTGGGCCCGATGCGCCACTGGAAGCGCTCGCCACTGAGCAGATCGCGCACGCTGAACACGGGCGCCAGACCGAGCCCGGCGGGCACGATCGCCAGCCCCTCCTGCGTCTGGTGGGGATCGATGTTGACCACTGTGATCAGGGTATTTCCCCGAGACCGCTTTGCATATGCGATCAGTGCATCATTTGCCGTATCGAGAAAGGTGATGTTCGATAGCTCCTGGAGCGCGGGATTGGCACGCCGGGCTTCGTTCAGCGTTTTCATCAGTGGCAGCAGCGGCCCGTCGAGCGCCCGCTGCCTGATCTCGAACTTCTCGGAGTGCAGATACTCCTCGGAGCCTTCCCGGGCCGGCGTGAGCTCGACGTTCTCGTATCCCGAGTACACGCCGTAGCTCGGGCTGAGCGTCGCGGCGAGGATCAGCCTGGCCTCGAAAGCGGGCCGCCCTCCGTGCTGGAGATAGGCGTGCAGGATGTCGGGAGTGTTGACGAAGAAGTTCGGCCTGAAGTACTCCTGCTCGCCGGAGTAGGCGAGCTCTGAGAGATATTCGCTCAGGTCCCAGCGCGCGTTCTTCCAGGTGAAGTAGGTGTAGGACTGGCTGAAGCCGATCTTTGCCAGATGCCGCATCACGGCTCTGCGCGTGAATGCCTCGGCGAGGAACACGACATCCCGGTCGCGGTCATGGACCTCACCGATCAGCCACTCCCAGAACACGAACGGCTTCGTGTGCGGGTTGTCGACGCGGAATATCTTGATGCCGAGATCCACCCATTGCAGCATCACTTCCAGTAGCGCGTTCCAGAGCCCACGCCAGTCCGGTGTCTCCCAGTTGACGTTATAGATGTCCTGGTAGCGCTTGGGGGGGTTCTCCGCGTACTTGAGCGTCCCGTCGGGGCGGCGGTGGAACCACTCCGGGTGCTCACGCAGCCACGGGTGGTCGGCCGAGCACTGGATTGCGAAGTCGAGTGCGATCTCGATTCCGAGCTCGCGCGCGCGCCCCGTGAGCGCGCGCACGTCTGCAAGCGTCCCGAGCTCGGGGTGCACCGCCTCATGGCCGCCGTCCAACGAGCCGATCGCCCATGGCGATCCGGGGTCTCCCGGCGCCGCCGTGAGCGAGTTGTCCCGGCCTTTACGGTTGGTGAAGCCAATCGGATGGATCGGAGGTAGGTAGACGACGTCGAAGCCGAGCTCGGCGAGGCCAGGTAGCACTTCGTTGACGCCGTCGAGGCCTCCCCACGAGCGTGGGAAAAGCTCGTACCAGGCGCCAAAGCGCGCCCTCACCCGGTCGACCTCGATCGACACCGGGGCGTCGAGCGTGACCTTCCCGTGGCGCTCCTGTAGCCGCTCGACGGCCGCGAGCAGGTCTGCGCCGAGGATTGCGTCCTGCCACGCCATCTCCGGGCTCGACCCGTCTCCGAGCATGCTCAGCGCCGCGGCGATCAGGGTGCAGTCCTCTTCGGCACGAGCGCGCTCTGCCGCCGCCCGCAGCAGCACCAGCCCCTCCGACAGTTCGCCGCTCAGGTCCTGCTGGCCGGCCAGCAGCTTGCGCTCGAGCTCATCGCGCCAGGTGCCGAACACGTCCGTCCACGCGTCGATCGTGTACTGCCAGCGCCCCGGGCGGTCGACTGCGAACCTCCCAGCCCGGTGGACGCCGTCGATCTCGGCGTCGGTCGGAGTCAGCTCCGCCTCAGCCCAGCGCCGCTCGCCCGGGCCGCGGTAGCGCACGATCGCCCGCAGCCTGTCGTGGCCGTCGCGGAACACGTCCGCTCCGACGCTCACCACGTCGCCCACACACCGCTTCGCGGCGAATGCCCCCCCATCGACGCTCGGGGCCGGATACTGGATCACGATCCGCTTGGGAGGTTCACCAGAGGGAGGGAGGGGCACTGACTAGAAGGTATCTCCGATTGCCCGGGGGCGGCGCCCGGCTCCTCCGCTGGGTTCGCGGTGCCGGCTTCGCGCCCGACCTGTCTGCCCGGCGAGTCCACCTCATACGCGGGTTCTGGGTACGCCCTGGCGGGTCGAGAGCGCACGGCAACGGGGGCGGTGTTCTTTTCGAGAGCCATGACCCCTACGTCACACGGCAAGCCCACGGGGTTTGCGACAACCTCCATTGACCGCCGCGTCCCGTCCTTGAACCACTTTCACGCCGTCTGATAATGGACTCCCGCCTGCCGGCGCCACCGAGAAACCTCAACTCCCACCTGTGACCATCCTGCAACGCTCCAGCGGCATCCAGCTTCACATCACTTCCCTCCCTGGCGGTCGTCTCGGTCGGCCCGCGTACGAGTTCGTCGACTGGCTGGCCGCAGCCGGGCAGTCGTGGTGGCAGGTCCTTCCGCTCGGCCCGCCCGACCGTCATCGCTCGCCGTACAAGTCGAAGTCCGCGTTCGCCGCCTGGCCGGGGCTGCTCGCCGACCCGCGCGCGCCGGTCACGTCGTCCGAGATCTCCGCGTTCCGCGAGCGCCAGGCCTACTGGATCGAGGATTGGGAGCGCTTCTCCGCCCGCGGCGCGGTCGCGGACCAGGTTCGGTTCGAGCGCGAGTGGACGGCGCTGCGCGCCTACGGCGCCGAGCGCGGGGTGCGGATCCTCGGTGACGTGGCGATCTACATCGCCGCGGACAGCGCCGACCACCGCGCCCACCCCGAGCTGTTCCAGGATCGCCTCGTCGCCGGGGCGCCGCCCGATTCCTACTCGGTCACCGGCCAGCTGTGGGGAAACCCGGTGTACGACTGGCCGGCGCTGCACCGCCGGGGCTACCGCTGGTGGGTGGAGCGCCTGCGGCGGACGCTGGAGCTGTTCGACATTGCGCGCATCGACCACTTCCGCGGCTTCGTCGCCTACTGGGCGGTACCGGCGGGAGCCCCGAACGCGCTCGGCGGCTCGTGGCGGCGCGGCCCGGGAAAGGCGCTTTTCGACGCCGTGGAGCGGGAGCTCGGGCTGCCGTTCGTGGCCGAGGATCTCGGCGTGATCACCCCCGCCGTCGAGCGTCTGCGCGACTCGCTCCAACTGCCCGGAATGCTCGTGCTCCAGTTCGCCTTCGACCCGGAGGATCAGAAGCATAATCCGCACGATCCCGTCCATCACGTCGAGAACCGGCTCGTCTACACGGGCACGCACGACACCGACACCGCCCGCGGCTGGTACGAATCGCTCGAGCCCGCACGCCGCGAGCTCGTCGACCGCTCGTTCTCCGAGTTCGGTGTCACCGAGCCCGAGCCGTGGTGGAGCCTGATCCGCCTCGCGATGCTCTCCCCGGCCGCGGTCGCGATGATGCAGGCTCAGGACGTCATCGGGCTCGGCGCTAAGGCGCGGATGAACGATCCGGCACGCGCGGGGGGTAGCTGGCGCTGGCAGCTTGGCCCGGGCGCGCTTACGGCGACGCTCGCCGGCCGGCTGCGAGCAGCGACCGAAGCCGCGGGGCGGCTGACGCGCTGACTTTCGCGCGCCGGTAGGCGTAGGTCATGTCCCCTCGCATCTTCCCCCACCGCGTCGTCTGGTAGCTGATCAGTGCCGAGGGCCTGACCGCGACCCGCAGACCGTCGCGCTCGAGCTCGTTCAGCGCCTGCTCGGCGATCGCGATCTGGCCGAGCGCGGTCGGATGCACGTGATCGGCCATCACGAGCTTGCGCGACCCCAGTGACCGCAGGTCGAGCACGAGCGCACCGTGTCTGGCCGCCGCATCCTCGATCGCCGCGTTCAGGTCCTTCACTTTCGCTCCGGCGCGCGGGCGACCGAGGTCGAGCGGAGCGGTCACCGTCAGTATCCGCTCGCAGCGGCCGGCCAGGAACTCGAGCGCGGTTTCATGGTCAGGCGCGAAGTCCCTGACGTCGAAGTCCGCGGAGCGCACGTCGTTTACCCCGATGTAGAGGCAGCCGAGCTCGTAGCGCGCTTCAGGATGCGCGGCCAGCGACTCGAAGGCGGGGATCTGCCGGTCGACAACGTCGCGGGCCACCGCGCCGTCCACCGCGTATCCCGTGTACGGCAGCCCGAGCCCGCGCGCGACCCACAGCGCCCACGACTGCAGCGCGACCCCCCACTGAAGCTCGCCACCACCATTGGTGATCGAGTCGCCAAAGGCCAGCACGCCAAGCGGCAGCACTCCGGAGTCGCTCAACACCGCACACAGCGTAGTGGTCTATGCAGGGATATATAGCCCGAACCCACAGCCCGCGCGCGCTCAATCGCCGATTACTCGATAATCGGAAGCGTGGCAGACCGACTGACCGTCGTCACCGACGGTGCGACTGACGTCCAGCGAGCCGCGGATGACCTGGCTCAGCGGTTGCCGGCGCCGCTGGCCCCATTCGCCCGCCTGGCCTACAACTACCGCTGGTCGTGGCTGCCCGGCGGCTCCGAGCTCTTCCGCGCGGTCGACCCGGCGCGATTCGAGGCTTGCTCGCAGAATCCCGTCCGCCTCCTGCAGGAGGCGTCGACGGCCACCCTGGCGCGGGTCGCGGGCGAGGAGGCGTTGATCGAGCGTGCCGCGATGCTCGAAGCGCAGCTCAGAGCCGATCTCGACCGGCCGCCGTTGCCCGGCCCGCACAGCCCCGACCGCCCGATCGCGTTCTTCTGCGCGGAGTACGGCGTTCACGTGTCGCTGCCGGTGTATTCCGGCGGCCTCGGCGCGCTCGCCGGCGACCTCGTCAAACAGGCCTCCGACAGCGCGGTGCCACTTGTCGCGGTCGGCCTGATGTACCGCCAGGGATACTTCCGCCAGCGGATCGACGCTTCAGGCTGGCAGCACGAGTACTGGGTCGACACCGATCCGGACCGGCTTCCCGCGGCGCTCGTGACCGGCGAGGACGGACATCCGGTCAAGATCGCAGTGCCGTTCGAGGACAGGGAGATCTTCGCTCAGATCTGGCGGGTCGAGGTCGGCCGCGTCCCGCTGCTGCTGCTCGATACCGACTGCGACGAGAACGATCCGATCGATCGCTGGGTGACCGCACGTCTGTACGTATCGGATGCCGAGATCCGGCTCACGCAGTACGTCCTGCTCGGAATCGGCGGCGTTCGCGCCCTGCGAGCGCTCGGGATCGAGCCCGGTCTCATCCACCTCAACGAAGGGCATGCCGCGCTTGCTCCACTCGAGCTTGCGCTCCCCGACATCCGTGCCGGTATGCCCCTCCAGCAGGCACTCGACGCGGCACGCGAGCGCACGGTGTTCACCACCCACACGCCGGTGCCGGCCGGAAACGACGCCTATCCGGAAGCGCAGGCGAGCAAGGCGGTGCAAGGACTCGCGCGCGAGCTCGGAGTCTCGCCGGCCGAAGTGATCGCGTTCGGCCGGACCGCCCCGGACCAGGACACCGGCGAGCCGTTCGGCGTTACGCAGGCCGCACTGCACCTGAGCCGGGCGGCCAATGGCGTCAGCGCGCGCCACGGCGAGGTGGCTCGGGCGATGTGGAACGACCTCTGGCCGGGTCGTTCCGTCGATCAGGTGCCGATCGGGCATGTGACCAACGGCGTGCACATCCCGACATGGCTTGGGACTCCGATCCGGGAGCTGCTGGACCGGCACCTCGGCGCGGACTGGTGGCGCCGCGCCGAAGACCCGGAGACGTGGGCCGGCGTCGAGGGCATCTCCGACTCCGAGCTGTGGGCGATACGAGAGCGTCAGCGCACCGATCTCGTCGCCTTCGTCCGCGCCCGCAGCGTCGCCGATCGACTTGCCAGGGGCGACCTGCGCGAGTACGTCGACGCCGCCGCGCAATCGTTCGACCCGCGCGTGCTGACGATCGGCTTCGCTCGCCGCGTCGCGACATATAAGCGGCTCGACCTACTCACCCGCGATCCCGATTGGACGCTGTCGCTGCTCGGCGGCGAGCGCCCGGTCCAGGTCGTCCTCGCCGGCAAGGCTCATCCCCGCGACGAGGACGCGAAGGGCATCCTCAAGCGGCTGTTCGGGCTCAAGCATGCACGCATCATCGCCGAGCGGGTCGTCTTCCTCGACGACTACGACCTCGAGTCCGCGGCCTGGCTCGTGCGCGGCTGCGATCTGTGGCTCAACCTGCCGCGGCCGCCGCTGGAGGCGAGCGGAACGAGCGGGATGAAGTCCGTCATCAACGGTGGTCTCCAGCTGAGCGTGCTCGACGGCTGGTGGGCGGAGGCGTATGACGGCACAAATGGCTGGGCGATCAGCGGCGAGGTCCGCGACGACCCGGCGGCACAGGACAGCGACGACGCCGCGACCCTCCACCGGCTGCTGTCCAAGGAGGTGCTGCCCGCGTTCTACGACCGCGACGAGGATGGGCTCCCCGGCGACTGGATCGCACGCATCCGATCGTCACTGCGCACGCTCGGGCCGAGGTTCAGTGCGAATCGTATGCTCGCCGAGTACCTGAGCGGGCCGTACGCCCGCGAGCGCCGCGACCGTTCTGAGCCATGATCGAGTCCAGGCAGATAACCCTCCACGGGCACCGCGTGAATTACCTGACCGGAGGCCAGGGCCCGGTGCTGGTGCTGGTCCACGGCATCGCGTCCGCTTCCGGGGCCTGGCGCGAGGTGCTGCCGTCGCTGGCGCAGCGATTCACCGTCCTCGCTCCCGATCTGCTCGGCCATGGCGACTCGGCGAAGCCGCGGGGCGACTACTCACTCGGCGCCTACGCGAGCGCTATCAGGGACCTGATGATCGCACTCGGCCACGAGCAGGCGACGTTCGTCGGGCACTCGCTCGGCGGCGGGGTGGCGATGCAGCTGGCCTACCAGTTCCCTGAACGCTGTGAGCGGCTCGTGCTCGTCTCGAGCGGCGGCCTCGGGCGTGAGGTCCACTTCCTGCTCCGTGCCGCGTCGCTTCCTGGTGCCGAGTACGTGCTTCCCGTCCTCGTCCAGCCAGGAGTGCTGCGCGCCGGGGCCGCGGTTGGGACGTTCCTCGGCCGTCTCGGGCTGCAGCCTGGGCCCGACCTCGCCGAGTTCGCCCGCGGGTACGGATCCCTCGGCGACGTCGAGGCACGGCAGGCTTTCATCCAGACGCTCAGGGCCGTGATCGAGCCCGGCGGACAGCGGGTGAGCGCGCGCGACCGCCTCTACCTGGCGGCCGAGGTGCCCACGCTGATCATCTGTGGCGATCACGACCGCATCATCCCGGCCGAGCACGGGCGGAGCGCCCACGCCGAGATGCCGGGGAGCTACTTCCTCGAGATCCCTGGCGCCGGGCATTTCCCCCAGCTCGACCGCCCGCGAGAGTTCGTCGAGGCGGTCGTCAAGTTCGTCGACTCCACCGCCCCCGCGCACGCCGGGGCTGACAGCTTGCGCACCCGCCTGCTCGAGGGAGCGCCGCGCCATCCCGCAGCTCACGCGGCGGCCGGCGGCGGTCGCGCCTGACCACGCCTTGGCCGGCAGGCGCTCGGCTCGACAGCCTGCTGCTCCGGATCCCAGGGGCGCTCGCCGGCGATACAAATCACCCGTGAACACGTTGCAGACGATCTCCCGCCTTCCGCGAGCTCGCGGACTGGCTGCGCGAGCGGTCGGCCCACTGAGGGAAGCGCGCGGGTAGATGTCAACCGGCTTCGACGAAGGCGGCGAGGCTCGAGCCGCGCTCGCGACCGGCGCGGCGAGCGGGACCGGCTCGCCGGTCACGAGCGCCGCGCTCATAACCGGCGCGGCGAGCGGGATCGGGGCCGCGATCGCCGAGCGCCTCGAGCGTGACGGCTGGGACGTGCTCACCGTCGACGTGCAAGGTGACGTGGGCTTCCGAGCCGATCTGACGACGCGCGCAGGTAACCGCGATGCGGTTGGTGCGGCGCTCGAGCGCTTCGGCCGCCTCGACGCCGTGATCGCCAATGCCGGGTTCCAGCATGTCTCGCCGATCGAGGAATTCCCCGAGGAACGGTGGGACGCGATCATCGCCTTGCTGCTGACGAGCCCGTTCCTGCTCGCCCGCTACGCCTGGCCGCATCTCCGCGCCTCGGGCGCGGGACGGTTCGTCGCGATCGCCTCCGTGCACGGGCTCGTCGCCTCGCCGTATAAGGCTGCCTACGTCTCCGCAAAGCACGGCGTGCTGGGACTCGTCAAGACGCTCGCGCTGGAGGGAGCCGAGCACGGGATCAGTGCCACCGCGGTGTGTCCGGCTTACGTCCGGACGCCGCTTGTGGAGGCCCAGATCGCCGATCAGGCCAGGGCCCATGGCATGCCCGAGGACCGCGTGCTCGAGGAGGTCATTCTGGCCCCGCATGCCGTCAAGCGCTTGATCGAGCCCGCAGAGGTGGCTGCGACGGTTGCATTCCTGCTCGGGCCCGAGGGCCGCGCGTTCACCGGCTCCCCGGTGATCATGGACCAGGGCTGGACCGCCCGCTAACCAAACTCCGCTTGCGCGCTAGCTAGCACCATGCTAAGCTGCTAACAGCCGAACACATTAGCCCAGAGGAGTTCACCCATGGCCACAGCATTCCCCAAGAACAGCTTCGTCCCCGACCTCGAGGCCGCCACAGAGCGCGTCCGAGAGACCAACGACCGCCTGACCGAGGTCGGCCGCAAGGTCACGAACGCGTATCTCGATGGCATGGAGAAGTACGCGGAGAGCTTCGCGGAATTCGAGCGGCAGCTCGGCAAGCAGTCGAACGTCGACACCGTCGCGACCATGCTCGACACACACGCCCAGCTCACCGAGCAGGCGGTCAAGGCCGGCGTCTCCGCTGCGCGCGAGCTGATCGCCGCCTAGTGCACTAGTCAGGTCGGCCAGGGCCGAGTGCCCGCCCGGGCAGTGATCTGTCTGGGCGGGCTACTCGCGCGACGTGCTCGCCTACTCGCTCGGGTCGTATTTGAACGAGATGCCGAGACGGATTCGATAATTCAGCACACCGCCGTCCTGGATCGTTAGGTCTTGCCGCACAACCTCAGCCACGCGCAACTCTCGGACGCTCTTCGCGGCGGTCTCGACGGCAACCTGCGCCGCTGCCTCCCAGGACTCGCTGCTGACACCGACGATCTCGGTGACGCGATAGACACTCTCCGCCATGCGGACCTCCCTCAGGGTTGAGCCGGAGCCGCTGAGTCTCGCAGGGTCTAGCCCGCTGCGGTCAAATCCTTCGCAGCATCTGCACTCGATAGCACCCGGCCAGAGCCAGGCCGGGAAATACGAGATCCACACGTGATCGTGATGCTCCCTTGATCTCCATGATGGATGCTCGGCGCACCGTCATACTTGCGATCAATCCGAAAGTGAGGCGCCTATGATCACATCCCGCCGTCAGAACTTGAGACCGAACGGGACGACGCTCCCACGCACACGGCGCGAGCCACACCATCGAGATCGCCCGTGTCCACCCCACACTTGGGACTGTCCGGTCCTGATGAAGCTCGATCCTCTAGCTGTCGCCTGGACGTGCGGTAGCTGCGGGGCGATCACCACCACTCCGGTCGGCGCGGATCGGCCGGGCTCAGAGGTTCTGGCAGTCTGATCTGAGGCCATCGCTCCGCATTGGTGAGCGGCATTATTCTTCGTCGTGATGAGCGCTGAGCCCGTGCCTGCTCTCGATCAGCGTCAGCGGCGGCGGCGCTCACGGCACAAGATGTTCTGGAGGGTTGTCGATCCCCCAACGCGACGACTCGCTGGGGTTGCGCCCTGGTGGGTGTTGCTCGAGACACGCGGATGGCGGACGTCGATGCCGAGACTGACACCGCTCGCGCGCGGGCCTGTGCACGGTGATCTCGTGTGGCTGGCGTCGGTCCACGGGCGACACGCGAGCTGGGTGCGCAACCTCGAGGCCGATTCCGAAGTCCGCCTCAAGATGTCCGGTCGTTGGCACACCGCCCGCGCGACGGTCCAAGAGTTCGACCCGGACATCGCCCGACAGTTCAACCTGTACGCCCGTACCGGTCCGCGGACACTCGGCATCGATCCGACGCTGGTGCGGATCGAACGCCGCCCCTGACCACCCGCGGCCAGAGAGGCGTACTGTACGGAGATATGAACTGGGATCTGCGACACCAGAATTCATCGCTGGCGATCCGGCTGCTGCTGGCCGTTTGGATCACGGTCGTCGTCGTTGTGCTCTGCGCCACGGGACGTTGGTGGGGCCTGGTGTTCGTCGTCCCCCTGGTCCTTGATCTGTACCTGCTCCGCCGGATCTTGGCCGCCGGCTCCGGCCGGTAGCTGCGGCGTCAGCGGAATTCGGAATCCTCAAAGGCGGTGGGGCGGAAGTGAGATCGCGTGTGCGGGCGCTTACTCCGGCGAGCTGCTGGACGTCCCGCGGTTGAGCTCCAGCTTCATCCGCGAGATCTCGGCGTCGATCGACCCGCCCAAGCTCAGCTCGCGCAGCTGCCGGTCGATGTCGTCCTCGCCCGTCCCGATTGCGCCCAGGGTTCCCGCGCTCTCGAGTTCCTGGATGACGTCAGCCTGGAGATTCATGTCCTCAGCCTTTTCCATGGCTCGCTCAATCCTCAGCCCGGCCTCGCGCAGCTGCGAGGACAGACCAGCGACCGCATCTGAGATCGCGATCTGCGCTTTCGCGGCAGCGTACTGCGCCTTGACGATCTCCTTGCGCGAGCGAAAACGCTCGACTCTCGCGCGGGCGTCGCGCCCACGCGCGATCATCTGAGCCTGCTGGCGCTCCAGATCCCAGACCAGCTGGTTGAGACCCACGAGCTCCTGGCCCACAAGCCGTTTGCGCTCAAGCGCCTGGCGGGCGAGGTCCTCCCGGCCGAGCTCGAGCGCCTTACGAGCGCCGGCATCGAGCTTCAGGAACTGATCCTGGCGGCGATCGCGCTGGTGCACGACGCGCTTCTTCGCGGTGACGAGATCGGCCACGTCCCGCCGCAGGCCGTACAGCTGTTCTACCTGCCGCTCATAGCTGTAGTCGAGGACCTCCGCGGGATCCTCGGCGCGGTCAAGCAGCCGCGAGACCGTTGCTTTGAGCCTCAGCGTCAATCGGTTGAACATGGCGGACCTGACCGAACCTCCCGAGCTCGAACCACTGAACTCAGCGGCGCCGCGGCCGAGCCCCGACCCCGATAAAGGCTTCGTAGACCTCGATCAGGGCTTGGCGCTGCCGGCCCGTCAGCCGGGAGTCCTCGCGGATCGCCTTGACGACGTCCGGTGGCCCATCCTCCTGCCGCGGCACCCCCGCCTGATCGTAGAGCGTGTCCGCCGACACCTTGAGCGCATCCGCGATCGAATGGAGGACCTGCTCGGAGGGTGCGCGCAGGCCACGCTCGATCTGCGACAGATACGGGTTGGAGATCCCGACGAGCTCCGCGAACTGGCGCATGGATACCTCGGAGAGCTCCCGCTGACGGCGGATGAAGTCTCCCAGCGATGACGCGTTCCGTTCCTCCACGCAGCAAGGATACGGTCGAATTCGCTTGCGCGAGACCCTGCGACGTCAAGCCTTGGCGGCAGGAAGGTTCGACCCGGTATTCTTTGGTCTGCGCAGCCTTCATCGGGTTTCGTTGGGGATGTGCTCCCCGGTACGGGGACGGGTTAGCCCGAGGCGGGCGGATCACGGACCACGGCCATCGTCGAAGCGATGGAGTTCGTGTGTCTGGCGTTGTGTACCTTCCGCGGCGGCCTAGGAGGCGAAGTATCCGCTCCTTGCTGGCACGTCTGCGTTCCGCACTGAAACCGCTCCGGCGAGCGGCGGTCGCGGAGTCCGTCCCGCGCGCGTTGGCGCTGTGCCGTGCCCTCCCGATCGCGACCGGAGCAACGCGCTGCGATCGGCCCGCCCAAGCGCCAGGAAGCCTGCATCTCAGCAGCCGTCGCTCTGGTCAGCAGTACGTTGTCGAGCTCTCGGGCGAGCTGACCGAGCGGACCCTGCATCCGCTCGGGGAAGCGCTCGAGGACGCACTCGAGGACCACTCGAACCAGATCGTCCTCGACGTCAGCCGCCTCGCCGCCATCGACCGCGCCGGCCTCGGCACGATCCTGACCGCGCTGATGCGCGCCGAGGCTGAGCTGAAGCCGTTCGTGATCGTCCCCGGCCCCCGCGCGGTGCAGCGCGTGTTCGACGACGCCGAGGGCCCTTTCTCCTACGTCCCCGGGCGCGGCGGCCATACCGGCGCCATCGCTCGCTCGCGCGACCGCCGCGCCGGCCGCTCCGCGCGCCCCGGTCACAGCACGAAGGCCCTTCACGCGGTGCGCCGCCCCGATTGAGGCTCCCAACCGGCGTCGCGCCCGTGGCCGGGCTCGCGCCAGGTGCGACAATGGGATAAGCGTCGCCACCCAGCCGGGCGTGCGACGCGTCTTGCGCCCCGGCGGCTTGCCGTCTTTCCCTCTTCCTGGCGTCGGATCCACTTCCCAGGGAAAGGCAGATCGGACGGCCATGGCCGACCAAGTCGAAATCGAACGCGATCCCCCCGCGCACGGTCCCTTATCGCTCGGGATCTCCAACGCAGTCGTCGGGATGCTGCGTGAGTACACGGGCCGCGGACCGACCAAGGCACGCACGACGATTCGCGAGAACGTCATCGTCGTCATGCTCGAGCAGACGCTGACCAAGGGCGAGCAGTCGCTGGTCTCGAAGGGACGCGAAGATAAGGTCCTCGAGATCCGCCACGAGTTCCAAAAGGCGATGCGCGACGAATGCAGCGAGAAGGTCGCCGACCTCACGGGGCGGTCCGTGATCGCGTTCCTGAGCGCGAATCACATCAATCCCGACATCGGCGTGGAGATCTTCGTCCTCGACGGGCCGCCGCTCGCGCCCAGCCTCGAGGGGTGAGCACGACAGGCCGGGTATCGGTCTAGTGGTTCACCAGGCGTCAGCCTCTCGCCACCGGCGCACACACCCAGCACCAGCGAGAGCGGATCTCCCCGCTGAATTGACCCCTCCCCGCCACTGAGCTAGTGCGCGACGAGCCCCACGGTCAGCGCACCGTCGCGCAGCTGCGCGATCTCTTTGGTGACGCGCGAGAACTCCTTCTGCCCGCCGGACGTCAGCGAGAGCTCCACGTCAGCGCTGCCTGTCTGATCCGTGGCCGGCCGCGGGCTGACGATGTCGGAGCCTTGGAGCGCGACATCATCCCTGAGCACATAGAACTGGGCCAGCGGCGAGTTGATCGCGACCGGCTTGCTCGACTCGGGATCGGCGGCCTCGAGCACAACGGTTCCCTGCGGCACTGTCAGCAGCTGCCCAGAAGAGACTCCCACCCCGCCGAACTCCGATGTGACACTTCGCGGACGACAATTCCCGGCTTCTGGGAGATCCTCCGTGTGACTTCTGGCCCGATTCGGCTCACACCAGAATCTGGCGTGATGAGAACACGACAACAGTTGTCGAAAACTCATCTTGACCCCAGGAAACCCGCCGTCGCGATCAAAGACGGCCCCGTGTCAAGTTGAGTAACGGAAGTTTGCTCTGCGGTGGTCTCCTCCTGGTGCTTGCGTGCTAAACGTGGTGATCATGGTGCTGATGGCCCGCGACGTACCGATCCGCACGCCGATGATCCGGCTCGGCCAGCTGCTGAAGCTCGCGGGCGTGATCGGCAGCGGCGCCGAGGTCAAGCCGTTTCTGGCGGTCGAGCCGGTGTGGGTGAATGGAGCGCAAGAGCAGCGGCGCGGTCGGCAGCTGCACCCCGGCGATGTCGTACGGGTCGGCGAGCAGGAGTTCCGCGTCACCTCGCAGGACCCCGGCGCTCGCTGAAGGACCCCACCGGGCGGCGGCTCTCGACGATGCTCGGCCGGGGCTGGAAACCGCCCTCGGACAGGATGCGTGAGCCGGTCGACGGCCAGTACTCCCGAGCTGATGCTGGCCGAGCTCGAACGGGTGCCGACCCCCGCCTGGTGCGAACAACGTTGGATCGAGGACTACCGCCGCCACCTGGGGCGGAACGTCGGATGAAGGGCCCCGGCGAAGGGGTCAGACCCGCGCGGCGTGCACCCTACTGAACAGCCCGCGACTCCTCGCACGCGGTCACGACGACGTGCAGGATCTCGATTCCATCGATGGCCTCCACCGAGACCTCGCTTACGAGTTGCGCAAGCGGCGCGTCGGGAAGTCCAGCGTCCTCGAGCCGGCCACCGGATCCGGGCCGCACGGGCCCCACGATCAGCTCCACCCTCCGGCGACCCGCGAGCAGGGCGAAGCTGATCGTCGCCCCACTTGCGGCGGTGTTCGCGAACGAACCGATCGCATCGGTGACGAGGGAGACCTCGCACAGGCGATCGACGGTGAAGTGAGCGCGTGCCGCGACCGCTCTCGTGAGGCGTCCCAACACTCCCCCCAGCAGGTCGACCGGCGTGAGCGTCACGACCACGTCACCGGAGAGCAGCACCGGGTCGCCGGCGTCCGGCCCACCGTCGATCGGACGGCGTTCGAACTCATCGACCGCGGCATCCGGCCCGATGAATGCCATCCGGACCTCCGTTCCTCCGCCGGCTGCGCTGATGAACTCAGCCCGGTCGGCGAGCGCACTGATCACCGCGAGGCCGACACCCATCCGATCGTCGGACTGCTCGACGTGCTGGATCCCCCCACCCCAGTCGCGGACTTTCACCTCGACCCACGCAGGCTCGATCTCCAGCCCGACCACCAGCGGGCCCGGCTCCCCGTCGTAGGCGTGCATGACGACGTTGTTGCACGCCTCGCTGACCGCGATCCTGAGGTCCTCGAACAGCTCGGAGTCGAATGCGAGCAGCTCGGCCAGGCCAGTAACCGCAGCTCGCACGAGCGCCGGGGACTCTGGCCGGCTGTTCAGCTCGAGGCGCAACGTCGGAAAACCGTTCTTCACGTCCAGCGTACCCCACCGCCTTCCCGGCGAATAGAAGCTTCAAACGCGTTTTAGGTTAGTCGCTGACCCCCAGAAACTTGAGCGGTTGGTCACTCGACCCCGGCGCGCTCGGCGGCCGAAGACGCTGTACCTTAAGTCGTATATGAACTCGAAAAATCAATTACTCGCAATCGAGGCTCTCGGCCAGTCCGTGTGGCTGGACAACCTCAACCGGCAGCTGCTCGACGATGGAGCGCTCAGCCGCCTGATCGAGGACGACGGCCTGACCGGGGTTACGTCCAACCCGAGCATCTTCGAGAAGGGCATCGGCCACTCCGACCGCTACGACGACGCGATCCGTGAGATCGCACGTGAGACGGGGGACCCGCAGGCGATCTTCGAGCAGCTGGCGTACCGCGACATCCGCGACGCCGCCGACCTGCTGGCACCGGCGTTCGAGGAGACCCGTTGCCAGGACGGCTACGTGTCGTTCGAGCTTCCGCCCTCGCTCGCGAACGAGGCCGGCCGATCGGTCGCAGAGGCGCAGAGACATCACCGCGCGATCGACCGCGCAAATGTCCTGATTAAGGTCCCAGGGACCGCCGCAGGGGTCGACGCCTTCGAGCAGCTGACCGCGCTCGGCGTGAACGTCAACGTCACCCTCCTGTTCGCCGTCTCCCGCTACGAGGAGATCGCCGAGGCATACATCCGGGGACTCGAACGGCGGGTCGAGCGGGGAGAACCCGTCGAGCGCAGCGCGTCGGTGGCGAGCTTCTTCGTCTCGCGAGTCGACACCAAGGTCGACGCCGAGCTCCGGCGCCTCGGCCGGCCCGAGCTTGGCGGCCGGGCAGCCGTCGCGAACGCCAAGCTCGCCTACGACTCGTTCCTGCGCCTGTTCGCTGGACCCCGCTGGGAGCGACTGGCTGCGGCGGGCGCGAACGTCCAGCGCCCGCTGTGGGGGTCGACGTCGACCAAGAACCCAGACTATCCCGACACCCTGTACGTCGACGAGCTGATCGGCCCTGACACCGTCAACACGATGCCGGACGAGACGCTCGCCGCCGCGCGCGACCATGCGACGCCGGCGCGGACGATCGATCGCGACATCGAGAGCGCGCACCAGACGATGCGGGCTGTGCGCGACGCTGGAGTGGATGTCGATCAGATCGTGCTCGACCAGCTCGTACACGAGGGCGTCGACTCCTTCAGAGCCGCCTACGACTCTCTGCTGCACGCAATCGGGCAGAAGGCCACCGAGCTCACTCCCGCCGCCTGAGCCGCGCTCGACCCGGAGGTTGGCGCTTGCCCCAGCCGCTCACGGCGCGATAGCGTGTCGCCCTCGTCGGGTCAACGGGGAGAGCATGTTCGCGAGAGGACGATCGCCGGGTGCGGGACCGATCGGGAATGTACGGCGCCGCCGTGCCCTCGCCGGCTTCCTCGCCGCGCTGGCGCTGACCGTTGCCGGAGCCTCGCTCGCGGTGGCCGGCGCCAGCGGCTCCGGGCTGCCCCCGCTCGGCACCCGCCTCCTTGCCGGCACGGTGCCGCGCCTCGTCGCGCTCGCGCGCAACCTCGGAGCGCTGATCCCCTCGACACGGATCTCGTTCGCGCTCCCGCTCGAGCTGCCGCACCTGGCGGCGCTGAATTCTTACGTAGCGAGCGAGTACACGCCCGGGAGCGCGAACTACCGGGACTTCCTCACCCCGGCCCAGTTCGGCAAGCGCTTCGGCGCTCCGGCGACGGAGGTCGACCAGGCGATCGGCGCCCTGCACAGCCTCGGCCTGAGCACCGGGGCCCCGACCGTCAATCACCTCTACGTCTCGGCGAGCGGGACCGCGGCAACGGTCGAGCGGGTGTTCGGCGTGCTGCTGGCCCACTTCCGGCTGCCGAGCGGCCTCACCTTCTACTCGAACACGACCGACATCCGGCTTCCGTCCGCGCTGGCCGGCCTCGTCAGCGGGGTGGTCGGACTCGACTCGAGCGACATCCCGCGCCCCCAGCTCGCCGCCGTCACGCACACCGCGCAGCGACCTCAGATCGCGCCACCGGTCGGCGTCGACGGTGGTGCTACACCATGCGCCCAGGCGGTGCTCGGGGTCGGTTACACGGCGCCGGACCTGGCCCAGGCCTACGACTTCAACGGCCTGTACGCGAAGGGTCTGCACGGCGAAGGGATGAGCGCCGCGCTGGTCGAGTTCGACGACTACCACGACAGCAATCTCGCGACGATGGAGTCCTGCTACGGGATCAAGACCACCGTCACGCGCAGGCTCGTCGACGGCGGCACGGGCGGGCCGCCGGGGCCGGACGAGGCGGAGGACATGGCCGACATCACGACGTTGCTCGAGATGGTGCCCCGCCTCACCCACCTGTACGTGTACGAGGCACCGATCAACGGGCTCGCGTCACTGGCGGATGACGGCTCCGCCGAGATCGACCTCTACAACGCATTCGTGACCGACGACCTGGCGCCCGTCCTGTCCTCGTCGTGGGGCGCCTGCGAGGCGGTGCAGAGCCAGGCCTACGACGAGCTGTTCGGAGCGGTTGCCGAGGAGGCCGCGGCGCAGGGCCAGCAGATCTTCGACGCCGCCGGCGACAGCGGCGCGGTCGACTGTCGCGGGGAGGCGGCGCCGACGGTGGGCAGCCTCAGCGTCGAGCAGGAGGCGGCGGTACCGTGGGTCACCGCCGTCGGCGGCACCGATCTCGGAGAGGAATCGACGCTGGCCGCGCTCGGCATCCACGACGAGGAGACATGGAACGATTCGGGCTCGGGCGGTGGTGGCCAGAGCTCCGTGTGGACGATGCCGGCCTGGCAGGCGAGCTACCTCGCTGCCACGCACGACACCCCGGCCGGCGCGGCCAACGACTGCGGCGCTCCTGCCGGGCAGCTGTGCCGGATGGTCCCCGATATCGCGCTCGACGCCGACCCGGACGCGGGCGGGACGGTCGACGGGGCGCCGACACCACCGCAGTTCTTCCCGACCGACGTCGGCTCGCCCGGATATTCGATCTACTGCGCCACGCCCAACTGCAGCTTCCTCTCTGGACTACTGCCGATCCCGATCGGGATCGCGCCGCCCGCCGGCGCCGGCGGCTGGTACCCGATCGGCGGCACCAGCCTCGCGACCCCGCTCGCGGCGTCGGCCGCGGTGCTGTGGGACCAGGAGGCCAAGCAGGCGGGCCTCGGCGACGTCGGCTTCCTGAACCCGCTCCTTTACCGCGTCGCCTCGAACCCGTCCAAGTACGCGCGCGACTTCCACGACGTCACCGTCGGCACCAACAGCGACCAATACGACACCACCGACTGTCCCCCCGGCTGCAACCCGAACCACCTGTACGCGGCCGGCACCGGCTACGACATGGCGAGCGGGCTCGGTTCGATCGACGCGGCCAACCTCGGTGCCGACCTCGTCGCCGACGCTGGGGAGATCGACCTCACGCCGAGCAGCGAGACGATGTACGGCTACCTGCGCGGACCGCGGACGACGCAGCCGATCTCGGTCACGAGCGGCTACCAGAGCTCGAGCTACTCGGCGAAGAGCAACGCGCCCTGGCTTCATGTGGCTCCCTCGGGAAGCGCATCGGGCACCCTGTCGTGGTACGTCGCGCCGTCGAAGCTGCGCAGCGGTGTCTATCGCGCCCACATCACTGTCACCGGCAAGGGTGGTTCGACCGCCGTGGTTTCGGTCAGCTACACGGTCACGCCGCGCGCGACGATCTCGCTGTCGGCCAAGTCACTCAGCTTCTCCGAGCGCGCGATCAACTCGAGTGGCGCGACCACGACTCCCTCCTGCGGCACGACGATCTGGAACGACGAGCTGAAGGACTCATCGCTGCTGAACGGCACATCCGACACGACCCCGGTCGACGCGAGCACGCTGCGGACGCTCGACATCGGCAATAGCGGCCCGGCCGCTAGCCAGCTCCACTACGCGGCTTACTACGAGGCCTACACGGGCGAGTGGCTCTCGCCCGATCTGAACCCCGGCGCCAACCCGGCCGGCTTCCAAACCGCGCCCTCGCAGCCGCTCGTCGCAACCACGGGCGTGGTCAGAGGTGGCGCCGCGCCGGCGGCGCTGAAGCTCGCCTCGGTCGCCAACATGAACGCCGCCGGCAGCTATCCCCCGATGAACCAGGGCACCTACACAGGCGTCGTTCAGATCCGCGATCTCGCGGACCCGACCGTCGTCGATACCGTGCCGGTCACGCTTGTACTCGGCGACGGCGACGGCACGCCGACGATCGCGGCGTCCCCGAGCTCGTTCAACGTCACGCTCGCTCCCGGCACCACCACTACCGTCAACCTGGCGCTGAGCGATTCCTCAGCCGTGTGCGGCTACGCGTACACCCTCCAGTTCGAACAGCCGTGGGCGAGCACCGGCGCGGATCTGTACTCGGGCACCGTACCCGCGACGCCCGCCACGGCGCCGGCGGCAGCGAGCGACACCGGCGCCGGCAACGGCTTCACGCCGATCACGATCAGCGCGGCGGGCCTGGCACCCGGGACCTATCACGGCAATGTGGTCGTCGAGTCCCAGAACGCGGTGGCGAACCCGACGAAGGTGCCGATCGCGCTGACTGTGACCGGCAGCGCGCCGCCGCCCGCCTGCGTAGCGCCGAAGCGGCTTTCTTACGCCCTGCGTGTGCGGCGTGGCGCGCGCACCGTGCAGGCACTTGTGTACGTCAACGGCACGCTCACGCACCAATACCGTCAGCGCAGCCTGCGCACGATCGCTTTCCCGCGACCGGCGGCAACACGGTTCAGCCTCAGGATCGTGACCAAACTAAGCGACGGCGAGCAGTGGCTGATCAGTGCCTCTTACGATGGCTGCAGCCATTCGAAGCTGAAGCTCACGGTCCTGCGCGGCCCGAGATGATCGAGT
>Ga0302325_10003856_pt1 | contig 35026 bp, 31 predicted proteins | sample Palsa_T0_2_FD_201948 | JGI IMG/M metagenome (GOLD analysis project Ga0302325, IMG submission 201948) | Peat permafrost microbial communities from Stordalen Mire near Abisko, Sweden - Palsa_T0_2 | ecosystem: Environmental > Terrestrial > Soil > Palsa > Peat permafrost | place: Sweden: Abisko...
GCCCCGAGCTCGTCGGCCATCATCGCCGCGATGCTCGCGACCTCGACGGAGTGGGCGAGCACGTTCTGGCCGTAGCTGGTGCGGAATCGCAGGCGACCGAGGATCTTGGTCAGCTCGGGGTCGAGGCCCTGCACGCCCGCGTCGAACACGGCCTGCTCGCCGAGCTCGACCATGTGCCCTTCGAGCTCGGACTTCGCCTGGTAGTACATCTCCTCGATCCGCGCGGGATGGATCCGCCCGTCCTGCAGCAGCTTCTCGAGTGTGATTCTGGCGATCTCCCGGCGGACGCCGTCGAAGCCCGACAGGACGACCGCCCCGGGGGTGTCGTCGATGATGAAATCGACTCCGGTGAGGTTCTCGAGCGCGCGGATATTGCGTCCCTCGCGACCGATGATCCTCCCTTTCATATCGTCGGAGGAGAGCTGCACGACCGAGACTGTCGTCTCCGCCGCGTGTGCGGCGGCGAGCCGCTGCATGCAGACGGACAGGATGTTGCGTACGCGCCGTTCCGCCTCGCGCTTTGTCTGCTCCTCGATCTCGCGCAGGCGGCGAGCGGCGTCGTGTCGCGCCTGGTCCTCGACCTGCTTGAGCAGGGCCTGCTTGGCTTGCGAAGCCGTCATTCCCGATAGCCGCTCGAGCTCTTGCTGATGCTCGTCGTGACCGGCGGCGAGCTGGCCAAATCCCGTTTCGAGTTCCCCCTCTCGCTCAGCGAGTCGCTGCTCGCGGCGGGCAAGCTCGGCGCGCGTCACGTCCAGCGTCTCCTCTCGGGACTGTAGGCGCGCTTCGGCACGGGCGACGTCATCCCGGCGCTGGATCGACTGAGAGTCGCCTACGACCTGCTTCACGGGTAGGCCCGCGAACGCTCCCGGTCCATCGGCCGCGCGCATGCGCCCGAAGAGAACCGCGGCGCCCACTAATCCCGCAGCGATCAGAGCCGCGGCGACGACGATGTTCATTGCCAATCCTCTCGTCGGTTCCGGGCAGGCCGGATCCGATTCGCTTCAGTTTTTGGGAGCGACCGATTGGCCGTGCGAGACGCACGATCTGATCACCGGAGCGAGGCGACGCAGCGTCGCCCTTCAGACGGCGGTTATATGGCTGCTCGTGTCGGAGGTGTTGGTGGGCACGCTGCCCGGTAGTTGCCGTACACGCTGAAGGCTCGGTATCCAGGATTCATTATTTTTGCTGGGTTTTTGTGGCCCGCAGGCCATCGTTCGCTTCCGTGCATCGTAGTACCGCGTGGTTGTCGGCGCAAACGCCTGACGACGGGGGTCCTGAGCGAGCCGGGAAAGCCACTGGGAGACTCAGAGCGCGTATAGCGACAGGCGGGTATCGAGCACTCCCCTCGCAGCGCCGCTCGTGCCCATGCGCGATCCTCCTCCGAGGCTCGCCGAGTGCGGCCGCCAGCTCAGCGGTCCTCGGCGCCTGCGTGGGCGGCCAGCGCCTCGAGCGCGACGTCCGGTTCGTAGCCCTTGCGGAGCAGCGCGCCGAGCGCGCGGTCGCGGCTGCGACGGTCGCCGGGCGGTACTGGAAAGCGCCGGCGCAGGAGCTCGAGCGCGCGGTCGAGCTCGGTGCCCGCGTCGTGATCGGCGAGCGCGGATCGAACATGGTCGCGATCGACGCCGAGCGCCGTCAGCCGGCGCTCTATCCGCTCCGTGCCCCACTGCTCGAGCTCCCGCTTGTCGTGCGCGAAATGGGCGGCGAAGCGCGCGTCGTCGAGATACTCGAGCTCGGTCAGAGCCCGCACCGCGTCCTCGACCGTGTCCGCCTCGACGCCGACGCGCTCGAGGTGGCTGCGCATCTCGTGCTCGCTGCGCTCGCGGGGCACGAGGTAACGGTACGCGCGGTCCAGCGCGTCCTGTAGACGATCCTCGGCGGCGCCCGCGGTCATGGTCGCTATTGGCCCGGGAAGCGGCGGGGCGCAGTACTAGGCGGCTCGCCCCCCGACCGGCTCCACCTCGGCCAGCTGATCGTCTCGCGGCACGATCGGCTTGACGAGGTCGCGCCCGATCCCAAGCGCCGCGTAGATCTTCAGCTCGATCTCGCGCGAGGTCTCCGGATGCTCGTCGAGGAATCCCTTGGCGTTGCCGCGTCCCTGCCCGAGCCGCTCCTCGCCGTAGGAGAAGAACGAGCCGGACTTGGTGATGATGTCGTTCTCGATCCCGAAGTCGAGCAGGCAGCCGGAGGTCGAGATGCCCTTGCCGAACTCGATGTCGAACTCCGCCTGCTTGAACGGCGCCGCGACCTTGTTCTTGACGACCTTGACGCGGACGCGGTTGCCGACCGCCTCGGTGCCCTCCTTGAGCGTCTCGACGCGGCGGATGTCGAGCCGCTGGGAGGCGTAGAACTTCAGCGCCCGACCGCCGGGCTGGGTCTCGGTGGGTCCGAACATCACGCCGATCTTCTCGCGGATCTGATTCGTGAACACGCACACGGTCTGGGTACGGTTCAGCGTGCCGGCGAGCTTGCGCATCGCCTGGGACATCATCCGCGCCTGGACACCTACCGTCTGGTCGCCCATCTGGCCTTCGAGCTCGGCGCGCGGGGTCAGCGCAGCGACCGAGTCGACTGCCACGAGGTCGACCGCGCCAGAGCGGACCAGCATGTCGACGACCTCGAGCGCCTGCTCGCCGTAATCGGGCTGGGACACGAGCAGCTCGTCGATGTCAACCCCGATCCTCCCCGCATACAAGGGATCCATCGCATGCTCCGCGTCGACGAACGCGCAGACCCCGCCGAGCTTCTGCGCCTCGGCGATGATGTGATAGACGAGCGTGGTCTTGCCGGAGGACTCCGGTCCAAAGATCTCGACGATCCGGCCGCGCGGGACGCCTCCGATTCCGAGCGCCACATCGAGCGCGAGCGCGCCCGTCGGAATCGCATCGACTGCCACGCGCGCGCCGGGATCCCCCATGCGCATGACAGTGCCCTTGCCGAACTGCCGCTCGATCTGGGTCAAGGCTCCCTGAAGGGCCGCTTGACGCTTGGAATCGGGCACCTGGCTGGTCCTCGTTCCAGCCTTGTCGTGGACGCTCATCCAGTCGCTCCTTGTCTCACACGCATTGAACCCGCCACGTTAGGACGCATGGCGGACGGAACCGAAACGCTAGACACGCGTGGTGCAACGAAACAAGACCGGATCGCGCCGAATCACCAACGTCTGCGACACAACTTGACGTCCCCCCCGGACAACCCGCAGCCTCGGTTCCACTTTCACTTGATCCACAGCAGCGAGAACGGCTCGAGCTTCAGGGTTGCGGCTGTTGTGCCGGCGCGAGCTTGCAGCGATGACAATCCGGCGATCAGGGTGATCGGCGGCGCCCATCGCTCGACGTAAGGCTGGCCCCGTAGGGCCACCGGGACGGAGATCGGAGCCAGACCGTCTGTCAGGTTGACGATCACGGCAGCGGGCGGGCGCCCGTCGCCGAACAGAGCGCCTCCCACCGGGACGGCCCCGAAGCGGACCGAGCGCAGCTCGTGCGCGCCGGCGAGCGCGCCGAGCAGGGCCTGCATCGCCACGCCACCGGCGGCAAGGCCGAACAACGGCGTGGCAGGCGGATCGGCGGTGACCGCGCGAAAGATCACCGCCCCGTGGCCGCCGTCGAGGTCGAGCTCGGCGCGGCTACCGAACAGCGCGTCGAACGGGCCGCTGCCCACGAGCGCGTGGTAATCGGCCTGGACGACGCGCGGGGTGCTCAAGAGATCAAGCCCGTAAGCGGCGACGGCGAGTCCCTGGGCCCAGGTCTCGTGAACGCGGGCAACCGTGTCGAAGAGATTCCATTCCGTGACCCAGATCCTCGCTTTGGTGTGGAGTCCCGCGAGCAGGCGGGCGAGCGCGATGAAGCGGTGCACGGGCGAGGTCAGCATTGCCTCGGCCGCCTTCGGGGAGGCAAGCGACGCTCGTGGACCGAGCCCTGAGGCGAAGTAGCTGTGCATGCTGAGGGCGGCCTCACCACGTAGCGTGCTCAGCATCCCCGAGTTCCAGTGCAGCTCCCGCCCGTCGACCGTAGTGCTGTTGGTGTCGCGCCCGGCGTAGGCGTCGGCCGCCACCGACACGCCGGGGAATCTCCGCTTGATCGCGGCGATCCATCGGGAAGCCACGCGGCCGTAGGCGGCCCCGTCACGGAACCGGTGCGCGTAGACCGGCAGGTAGAGCTCATTGCCGAGCTCCACATCCCTCACGGGCATGCCGAGCCGTCGCGCAGCGCGGAGCATCGCAAGCTGAGAACGCAGGTCGCTGGTGAGCAGGTTCAGGTCGAACACCGGCGTTGCGTCCGCGGCGCGCACGATTCGCGCCCAGTCCGAGAGCGTGACATGAACGTGCCGACGCAGCCGGCTCAAGTTCTCCGGGACGAGCGCAGAGTGATCATACGTGCCCGTCCGCCAGTTCCAATAGTTGGCGGGAGTGCCGCCGAACACGCGAATCGCCTCCGGATGCAGCGCCGCGACCGCCGCGACGAAGCGGGGGTCCGACCACAGTCCGGCCGATCCGGTAACCGCTTCGCCATTGAACCCGAGCAGGCCCGTGGGCACCGTGCGGATCGGGCCGAGCACGCCGGTGAGCGGAACCGCGCTCAGCACCCGCGGTGCCGTCAGCCAGCGTGGCAGGCGGGTTCCTCTACGGCCATGCTCCAGTGCCCCGATCAGCCCGACGGCGATCAATGCAGCGACCCCGAGTGCGAGTGGCCTCCGATGGCGCGCGATCGCCGCTCGCATGATCCTCAGGACCGCACTTCGTCGAGCGGGCCGGGCCGGCATTCGGCGGTCCCCCCGCCGCGCAGCGACACGACTCGGAGCACCTCGTATCGCGAGCCCGCTGCCGAGAGATGGGACCGGTAGAGCGCCACGATCGCCGTTTCGGCGAGGTCGAGGGGCAGCGGCGGTGCGGGCCGCGAGATCCGCCGCGAGCGCCGGTCCCCGGCGACGCGGGCGACCGTCACGTGGGCGAGGAACGGGCGTGGCTCCGGCCGGTACCAGCCACCCGCCGACAACGCGTCGGCGAGCGCCGACTGGACGCGCGCGAGCGCGCCCGCGTCGTCTTCGACCATGGCTGCGAGCACGCGAGGATGTCGGCGTGGAAGCAATAGCGCATCACCGAGGCGAAGGCCGCTGAGCGGCGCCTCGCAGCCGATCGCACAGGCGGCGGCGATCGCATCGACTTCCCCGGCCGGGCACGTGCCCAGGAAGCAGAGCGTCATGTGAAGCGCATCCAGGGGAACCGGTCTGAGGCCCGGTTCGGATGCGGCGATCCCGTCTCGCCAGCGCGCAAGGGCCTCCCGCGCGTGGCCGTCGAGGTCGAGCGCGACGAACAGGCGCGCGCGGTCTGGGACGCCAGCCGATCCCGCCGGGAGTTCGCCGCCAGGCGAACTCCCAACGGAATCGGCGCCAGCCGATTCCGCACTCACGCCGCCGTCGCGCCGCCCTCGGGCAGCGGCGGTACCGGTAGCCAGTAATCAACCCACTGCTCACGGGTTGCTCCGACCCGGTCGTACACGCGCTGGGCGCGGCGGTTCCCCGGTGCGGTCTGCCAGGCTAGAACCCTCGCGCCGCGGGCACGGCACTGCTGCCGGCAGGCTTCGATCAACCGCTCCGCGAGTCCGCTGCCGCGCGCCTCCGGGACCACGAACAGGTCGTTCATCACGCCAAGGCGGGCGGCGTGGGATGTGGACCAGCTCCAGTACACGGTCGCGAAGCCGATCGGCTCGTTCGCCTGGTCGCGGGCGAGCAGCTGCACCCCCTCGCGGGCGGGGTCCCGGCTGAGCACATCGAACAGCGCGATCAGCTCCGAGTCGCTCGGGGCGACGCCGTAGAAATCGCAATAGCCGCGGGCGAGGATGAGCAGATCGTCGAAGTCGGCGCGGCCGACCACTTCGATCGTTGCCCTCGACGCGTGATCCGAAGCCACCGGCCGAGTTTGCCACGACCTCCGCGAACAGGCAGTCCGGTGGACGATCGGCGGGCTCGGAGCCCTGCGCGGCGCGGACGCCGCGTTATCGTTGCGCAGGCGCTGTTCATCACCACCGTGACGACCAAGGGCCATCTCAGCCGCGTCTACCGCAAGCTTGGCATCAGCCGTCGCGACCAGCTCGCCGGCGCGCTCGCGGGCCGTCTGAAGGACGGCGGGCAGCACCGCGGTGGCCCCGCTCAGATTATTTCGTAATACCGCTGGCCGCAAGAGACCACACCCCCCCGGACGATGCGGTGTGTGCCGCATGGCTGAAGACTGCTCGCCGTGAGTTCGAGCACGTCCCAGCGCCTGATCATCGTCGCCGCCATCGACAGCGGCGTGATGCACGGCACGCTGACCGCGACGACCGGGGACCAGCGCGACTTCTATGGCTGGCTCGAGCTCAACACCTGCCCTGGACGCGATGCTCGACACCGGCGGTGTCCGTGTGCGAGTTCGAGGCCAGATCTTCACAGGTTGGCCGGGGGGGCAGCTAAGGGGAAGGGTCGGGCCACCACAAGGGCGGGGCCGTCGAGGCGAGATCGGGTGGGGGCGACCCGGTCTGGGGGCACGGCACAGCTGCGTGAGTTCGTTGGCCTGAGCTGGCCGGCGGTCCCGCCCAAATGGTGGACTCTCGCCGGTCCGCTGGTCCGCGGGAGGGCGGTCACTCACGCCCGGACCGCGCCCGGCTCGGCCCGAGGGAACAACGGACCGAAGAGTCACGCTTAGGGCATGTTCATCGCTTGGGTGACCGACCCGATCGCGACGTGCGCTGCCGATCGGGTCGCCTGTTGAGCGTCCGGGCCGGTCAGCGCGGCGTCATGCAGTCGCCGCGCTGACCGACAGCCGGTCTAGTTGCGGACCGCGATTCCCCACGGGCCGGCGGCGACGCCGATCGTCGTCGTCAGGGACAGCGCTCCGTTGGCGGCGATGTTGAACTGGTTCAACGTGTCGGTGGTGTAATTGGTGGCGTACAGGCTGTGCGCGCTAGGGCTGACCGCCACTCCGACCGAGTACGGGTCCGGCACCGTCGCCGGCGACTTCGGTGACAGCGTCCCGTTCGATGCGGCGGTGTACTGCAGGATCGTCCGGCCGAGGAGGTCCGTGACGTACACGCTCGTGACCGCCGGGCTACCGCTCTGGGCCACGGCGATCGCATACGGGCCCACGGCGCCGGTGGCGACGGTCGCCTGTGACGCGGGCGTCAGGCCACCCCCGGCGGAAACCGCGTACTCCGAGATCGCGTCGCCGGTCTGGTCGGTGACGTACAGGGTGCTGCCGGTCGGGCTGAACGCCAACTGCGACGGATCACCTTCGGTCGGGATGGTCGCGGGCGACATCGCCGAGAGCGCGCCGGTCGCGCCGACCGTGTACAGCGAGACGGTGTCAGCGTGGAAGTTCGTCACGTAGACGTTCTTGCCATTGGGGCTGACCGCGATCCCGGCGGGATAGTTGCCGGTGGCCACGGTCGCTGGGGACATCGCCGTCAATGCGCCGTTCGCGGCGACGGTGTACTGCGAGATCTGGTCCGAACCCGCGTCTGAGACGTAGAGGTACTTGCCGTTCGGGGTGATCGCCAGGTACGCCGCGTTCGATCCCGCCGGTACGGTTGCGGGGGACATCGCGGTCAAAGCGCCGGTCGCGGCGACGGTGAACTGCGAGACCGTGTCGCCCGCGTAGTTCGCATCGTAGACGTTCTTGCCGTTGGGGCTGACGATCACCCCGATCGGAGTCGTGCCTGCGACGTCGAACGGGGTCAGCGGCGACAGCATCCCGGTCGCGCCGATCGACCACTGATTCACGCTGTTCCCCTGGCGTGCGGTGAGGTACACGTCTCCCGCGGCGAATGCCTGGCCGGTCATCGCCAGCAACGATCCCGCGACCACCGCGCCCGCGACTGCCGAGCGCCGATACTTGCTTATGCGTCCCATGAATAACCCCTTGTCTGTGTGTTGGTGGGTCGCGGTGTGCGATCCGGTTGGCGGGAGCATCCGGCGAGGGGGTAACCAACGGGTAACCGCAGCACAACATGCGTGGGCGCGGGTCGGTTGCGCGTGCGGGGCGTCGGGCGGATAATCCGGGGACTGTGGGGACCGAGATAGCGGGCGCGGTGCAGATCCGGCTGCTGGGACCGTTGGAGGTGTGGCGGGACGGCGAGCCGGTCCGGTTGGGTGGGGAGCGTCAGCGGGCGCTCCTCGCGGTGTTCCTGATCCACGCGAATGAGGTCGTCAGCGTCGAGCGGCTGATCGAGCAGCTATTCGGCGGGGAGCGGTCAGACAGTGCGGTGAAGGCGGCCCGGGTTGCGGTGTCGCGGCTGCGCAGGCTGCTCGAGACGGGCGGTGACCGGCAGGTGCTGCAGACCCGTCCGGGCGGCTACCGGCTGAGCTTGGCGCCCGATCAGCTGGACGTGACGAGCTTTGAGCGTCTGCTCGGCGATGGCCGGCGGCTGCTGGCAGGGGGTGATGCGATCGGCGCTGCGGCGCGGTTGCGTGAGGCGCTCGGTTTGTGGCGCGGGGCGCCGCTGGCGGATCTCGGGCTGGTGGAGGACGTGCTGCCGGAGATCCGGCGGCTTGAGGAGTTGCGGCTGTTGACGGTGATCGAGCGGATCGATGCTGATCTCGCGCTCGGCGCCGGTGCTGAGCTGATCGCCGAGCTCGAGACGCTGATCGCGGCCGAACCGTTGCAGGAGCGGCTGCGAGGCCAGTTGATGCTCGCGCTGTACCGGGCCGGGCGGCAGACCGATGGGCTTGCGGTGTATCGCGAGATCAGCGCGCTGTTGCGTGACGAGCTCGGCCTGGAGCCCGGTCGGGCGTTGCAGGAGCTCGAGCGGCTGATCCTGGAGCACGATGCGTCGTTGGACGCGGCCGTGCCGGCGGCGAAGCAGCCGTGGGCGGGGAACCTTCCGGCCGCCGCAACCCGGTTCGTCGGCCGCGCCCGGGAGCTGGAGGAGGTGACGGCGCTGTTGTGGCGGTCGGGTACGCGGTTGGTGACGTTGACCGGCGCGGGCGGGAGCGGCAAGACGCGTCTCGCGCACCGGGTCGCAGAGGTATCGGCGCAGGATTACCGTGACGGCGCGTGGTTCGTGGGGTTCTCGGACATTACCGATCCAGACCTGATCTCATCGACGATCTGCCAGGCGGTGGGGCTGGCCGACCAGCCGGACGTCACTCCCACCGACCGGCTGCGCGGCTGGTTGGTGGAGCGGAAGGTTCTGTTGCTCTTGGACAATCTCGAGCAGCTCGTCGGCGGTACAGCGGTTCTCGCGGAGCTGCTCGCCGGCTGTCGCGAAGTGACGCTGCTCGTCACGAGCCGCGAGCCGTTGCATCTCGCCGGCGAGCAGCAATACGAGGTTCCCGTCCTCGATCCTGGAGAGGCTGTCGAGCTGTTCACCGCCCGCACGCGTGCGATCGCGCCGAATCTGATCGTCGACCCCGAGGTTGCAGGAGGGATCTGCGAGCGGTTGGACCGGCTGCCACTCGCGATCGAGCTCGCCGCCGCGCGCTCTAAGACGCTTCCCCCGGCAGACATCCTCGCTCGACTTGAGCAGCGCCTCCCGGTGCTCGCCGCCGGCCCGCGTGACGCACCCCGACGCCAGCGGACGCTGACCGGCACGATCGACTGGAGCTATGACCTCCTCAGCGACCCCGAGCAGCGACTGTTCGCCCGGCTCGCGGTGTTCACCGGCGGCTGGGCGCTCGCGGCCGCCGAGGCGGTCTGCGACGCTGACCTCGACACGCTCCAAGCGCTGACGGACCGCAGCCTGATCAGAGTCGACGACGGGCGCTACTCGATGCTCCAAACGCTGCAGGAATACGCGCTCGAGAAACTCGAGGGCGCCGCGGAGCTAGACCACATGCGCCGCCGGCACGCCCACTGGTATGTGGAGCTGCTGCAACCGAGAGCGAGCTTGTACCGGGAAAGCGCGGAGGCTTCGATGCTCGCACGCCGGGCTGTCGTGGGCCTGGAGAATTGCCGCGGCGCGCTCGACTGGGCAGCGGCGAACGGCGAAAGCGAGACCGCGGGCTGGCTGATCGTTTCGATGTCGAGATGGGTGTGGTACCCGCGCGGACTCCTGCACGAAGCCGAGCGCTGGCTCGGCTACGCGCGCGAGCATCTGGCGGACTATCCGCTCCTGCTGCAAGCGCGAGTGCTGGGCGCCGCACGCAAGTTCGCCTGGAAGCGCGGCGCACACGATGACACCACGGAGCTCTGCGATCGGGCACTGGCGATCTATCGCGAGCTCGGACACGCGGAGGGGATCTGCATCGAGCTCAGTGCCCGCTCCACCTCCGCGACTGATCGCGGCGACCTCATGGCGGCACGTACCGCACTTCAGCAGGCGATCGTGCATGCGCGCGCAAACGGCGTGCCCGAGTTCTTGCCGACCGGCTTGTGCAATCTCGGAGATCTGGCGATCGAGGAAGACGACTTGGATGAGGCACGAGCGCACTGCGAGGAAGGTCTCACCCTCGCCGAATCGGGCGCGATGACGGAAGCGACGCCGTGGCTGCTGACCAACCTCACTCACATCGCCAACCTGCAGAGCCGGCACACCGACGCCGCAGAGCTTGGCCGGAAGACAGTCATCGTTGCTCTCGATCGCGACGACTCGCTCCTCACCGCTGCCGCGCTGATGGAGATCGCCTGGGTCCTCGCCGAACAAGGCGAACCCAAACGAGCCGGACGGCTGCTCGGAGCCGGCCTCGGCTTCCACGAGACAGCAGGCGCCACCCTGCAACGGACCGACAGGGTCTGTGAAGACCGCACATGCCACAGCCTGCGCGCCCAACTCGACGAACACCGGGTCCAGACGCTGCTCGACGAAGGCCGCAACCTACCGCTCGAGCAGGCCGTCCGGGATGCGCTCACCGAATCGCCCGTCGGCAGTCCTGCGCGCGAGATCGCGTAGCACCAGAGTTCCCGGCCAGGACGTGATCGGCACGCCCAGCCCGATGAACCAGGGGGCAAGCGTCGGTGCCTGGGACATCGGCTGGACGACCAGCGAGGATGGCTGGATCGACGGTCACAACGACTTCCTCGCCGGCAACTACCCGGGCGTCGTGTTCAGCCCCTACCAGGACTCACTGGCGAACACGATCCGTTGCCTCGGCGCCAGCAACTGCTGAACCGGCACGGCCCGGGTGAGCACCCGGCCCGTCGATAACAATAAGACCACGAAGGAGGAACCACGCGGACCGGCCACCACAGCCGGTCCGCGCTGCGCATCGTTCCGTCACAGCGCCCGACCCCGCTGGAGCGAGCTGCCGCGTTCGGGCAAGCATCACTCAGGTGAAGCCCCCGACCCGCAGCGTGACTTTTCGTTCCGACGTTCCCCACGGGCCGGCTCCGGCGAGCGCGATCCGAGCAATAGGCGTCGCAGCAGATGCATCGCCACCACCGTCGCGCGGTCCCGCACGTCGACCCGACCCCCAGGCAAGTTCACGCTGCGCGTGATGCCCTCGCCGCCGCGCTCGTGGACGGAGAAGCAGACGAGTCCGACGGGCTTGCCGGCTGTCGCCCCGCCGGGACCGGCAATCCCGGTGATTCCCACCCCGATGGTGGCGTCCAGGCGCTCGATTGCACCATCCGCGAGTGCCTCGGCGACCTCCGTCGAGACAGCACCGTGGCGCTCGATCAGATCCGGGTCGATGCCGGCCAGCGCGACCTTGGCATCATTGGAGTAGACGACGAGCCCCCCTTTGAAGTACGCCGAGGAGCCGGGCCGATCGGTCAGCCGGGCCGCCATCAGCCCACCGGTGCACGACTCCGCCACGGCGATCGTGCGCCCGCCGAGCAGCGCGGCGACCTGCTCGTCGATCGTCGATCCGTCCTCGGAGAACAGGCTGTCCGCGTGCCGCCGGCGCACGAAGTCCGCGAACGCGTCGTAGACGTGCTCGACCGCCGGCTCGTAGCGGGTGGCGATCTCGATCTCGCCGCGGCGCAGGCACGTGGTCACCTCCAGCGAGTCGAGGTCGATCCCGGCCTCCGAGGCGGCGCGGAGGGTGTCCGCGATCGCGGACTCCGGGATCCCGAACAGACGCAGGATGCGCGTTCGGTACGTTGTCGCCCCCGCCGTCGCGGCCCTGAACGCCTCTGTCAGGAGCGCCGCCGCCCACATCGGATGCAGCTCGCGAGGAGGCCCGGGAAGGACAACGACCGTCGGACCGTCGCCGCGCGCGGGAGTGACGACCAGCCCGGGCGCGGTACCGACTGGGTCGATCACCGTCGCGCCCTGGGGGATCACCGCCTGCTTGCGGTTCGAGTGGCGGATCGCCTCCGGGTCGAGACCCGGCCAGCGCTTGAGCATCGGTGCGAGGATCTCCCCGATCCGCGCCTCGAGCGCCGTGTCGAGCACCATTTCGCGCCGGCAAAACTGCCCCACTATCTCCGCCGTGAGGTCGTCGGCCGTCGGTCCGAGGCCGCCGCTCGTGACGATCACGTCGAGGCCTTCCGCGGCCATGAACCTGAGCGCCGCGAGCATGTCCGACCTGCGGTCGCCGACGATCACGATCTGCGCGGCGTCGACGCCGATCTCCCGCAGGCGCTCGGACAGCCAGGGGCCGTTACGGTCGGCGATGATCCCGCTCAGGACCTCGGTGCCGGTGATCAGCACTCCGGCGCGCGCGCTCATCCGCAGCTCGGTGCCTTGGCCGACGAGAGCGGCCGGTACGACGTGGGTCCGATCAGCAGGTTGGTCGGCTTGGACGACGGCGCCACCGTGATCGATCCGAATCCGGCCCTGATCTTGACCGATGAGTTTCCGAGCGTCAGCAGCAGCTTGGCGGCGCTGAAGGTCGGGACCGTCTGCCCGACCGTGAAGGTCTGGCCGGGGATCAGCACCTTGCCGTGCTCGTTGGCCATGCAGATGTACACCGGGGCGGTCGGCACGATGTGCAGAGTGACCGTCTTTGGGGTGGTGGCCACAGGGATCGTAGTCGTGGTGATGGCGGTGGTCGTCTTGTGATGCTTGTGGGTCTTGGGGGTCGACACGTGTGTGCCGGTCGTTAGCGTCGTCGGTGAGCTCAGACCGCCCCCAACGATGAAGAGAGCCACGACGATCGCGAGCAGGACGAGCCCGACCACCGCCCACGGGGGCAGCAACGGTCCCCGGGGCGCGCGGTCGCGTTCCCGTTCGCGCCCGAGCGTCGCGAGCGGCCGCGGCTCCAGATCCGACGGCCGTTCGAATCGCCGCCGGTAGTCGTCGATCAGCATCCGGCTGTCGAGTCCGAGGTAGTCGCTGTACGTGCGCAGGAAGCTCTTGACGTAGACCGGACCGGGGAGCATGTCCCATTCTTCGTTCTCCATCGCGCGCAGGTACTTGGCGCGGATCTTGGTCCGCACCTCGACCTCGGTGATGTCGATCCGCGCGCGCATCCGCGCCTCGCGGAGGGTCGCTCCGATCTCGGGCATCGCTCGCCAAGGCTACCGACGCGAAGAGGCTTGACAGCGCGCTGTCACGGCCGCCTGCGGATCAATCCTCGCCGGTGCCCTCGACCGTTTCGTCATCGCCCGCGGGCGCCTGCCGGCGCGGTGTCGCAGCAGCGGGTTTTGGCGGCTCGCGCGGCGGACCGGCGGCGGGTCCCGCTTCGGCGAGGTGGGACAGGATCCGTGGCACATCCGCCTCGGCAATCAGCACCTGGCGAGGTTTCGACCCTTCGTAGCCGGAGATGATCGAACGCCGCTCGAGCATATCGATCAGCCGTCCCGCCCGCGTGTAGCCGAGCCTGAGCCGGCGCTGGAGCATCGAAGTCGACGCGGTTCCCATCTGTGCAACGAGGCTGATCGCCTCCTCGAGCAGCGGATCCTCGTCGGGGTGCAGGACATCCTCGTCCGACGCGCTGTCGCTCTCACCGACGACCTCCTCGAGCAGCTCCTCGTGGAACTCCGGCTCTCCCTGTCTGCTCCATGCCTCGGCGATCACCGCGATCTGGTCCTCGTCGATGTACGCGCCCTGGATCCGCTGGACTCGCGATGTGCCGACGGGAGAGAACAGCATGTCGCCCTGGCCGAGCAGCGACTCGGCGCCGTTCTGGTCGAGGATCACGCGAGAGTCGGTCTGGCTCGAGACGGCGAAGGCGATCCGCGACGGGACGTTCGCCTTGATCATCCCGGTGATCACGTCGACTCGGGGCGATTGCGTCGCCAGCACCAGATGGATGCCGACCGCACGCGCCTTTTGTGCCAGGCGGATGATCGAGTCTTCGACGTCCGCGGGGGCCACCATCATCAGGTCGGCGAGCTCGTCGATCACACACAGGATGTAAGGCAGCGGCGGCTCTCCGCGCTTCTCGCGGGCACGGTTGAGCTCGGGCAGCGACCGCGTCCGGGCGAGTGACATCGTCCCGTAGCGCTGCTCCATCTCCTTGACGAGGTTCTGGAGCGCGTTCGCCGCCATCCGCGGACTCGTGATGACCGGGGTGAGCAGATGAGGAATCGACTCGTAGTGATTGAGCTCGACCTGCTTGGGGTCGACGAGCACGAGGCGGACCTCGTGCGGCGTGGCCCGCAGGAGAATGCTCGAAAGCATCGCGTTCACGCACCCGGACTTGCCCGCGCCGGTCGTGCCCGCGACCAGCAGATGGGGCATCTTCGCCAGGTCCGCGCCGATCGCGCGGCCGGCGACATCCTTGCCGAGCCAAACCGTGAGCGGAGACCAGTCCTCCGGTGGGGCCTGGAAGACGTCGCCGAGGTGAACGATCCGGCGCCTCGCATTCGGGACCTCGACGCCGACGGCCTGCTTACCCGGGATCGGCGCCAGGATGCGGATGTCGGTGGCGGCGAGGGCGTAGGCGATGTCGTCCTTGAGCTGGGCGACCTTCCCGACCTTGATCCCCGGAGCGAGCCGCAGCTCATAGCGGGTTATGTGAGGCCCGGTTACCCGGCCGATGACCTTTGCTTCGATTCCGAAGTGCCCGAGCGTCTGGATCAGCTGCGCCGCGACCTGCTCCTGCCCGGCCGTGTCAGGCTTGGCCGCTTCGCCCGTGGCGCGGGTGAGCGAGCGCGCGCTCGGGACCCGCCACTCGAAGTCCGGGTCGTCGGTGACCGAGGCGCGGTAGCGACCCTGCGGGGTGAGCTCGGCGGGGTCCAGAGGGCGCACGAAGCGGGCCGCCCCGTCTCTGGGATCATGATCCTCCTCGGGGTCCTGGCCGAGATCGCCGTCGCCTTCCGCCTCCTGTTCGGGGACCGCCACCGCCGGCGCCTCGACGTGGGTGGCGCGAACGATCAGCTCCTCGGTGTCCGGCTCGGGCGGGAGCAGCGGCTCAGGCAGGAGCTCGGGCTCGAGTGGTCCGGGCGGTTCGGGGATCAGCCCCACCGGTCGATCGCGGCGCACCACGGTCGCCGCGATGTCCTCTGTCGAGCGCTTCAGCGCTCGACCCGCGCCGCCGGCGAAGCGGGTCGTCTCGGCCATCCCCATTCCGGTCGCTCGCAGCACGCCGGCGACCGTCGCGCCGGTCACCAGCATCAGCCCGGCGATGAACATGAACACGGCCAGGATGTCCGCGCCGATCGTCGAGACGAGGTGGGATGCGACCCACAGCTCGGCCTCGCCGAGGATCCCGCCGCGCGCTTCGAACACGGCCGGATGCCAGAACGCTCTCGCCGGCGCCGCACCGGGCCCGACTCCCAGCGCGCCGCCGGCGAGCGCGAGCGAGGCGGCGCCGAGCAGGCAGAGCGCGCCGGCGCGCAGCGGCCGCCCGGGCGGGCGCAGCTCGCGCAGGACGATCAGCGCGCCGGCCGCGACGATCACCGCCGGCACGGCGTATCCGAGCAGGCCGAAAACGAACCGGAGGCCGTGCACCGCTCCCTCGCCGGCGGTCCCACCGGCCCAGCGAAGGTACGCGACGCACGACAGAAAGATCCCGATCGCGATCAGGCCGAGCCCGAGTACGTCGACCTGATGCGGCTCGAAGTCCAGTCGCGGCAGCCGGGGACGGCTCGCGAGCAGCGAGCGGCGTGCGCGGACGCGCTTGGCTTGCGGCTTGCGGCTGGTGGCCATGTCCGAACGGTGTCCTTCGACGCCTGCGGTCGTGTCCCTCCCCGCGCCACCAGTCCGCTTAGAGCGAATACTCGGCTCCAGGCTGCCAGGGCAAAGCCGAGCGTCGAGGCGGGCGGCGCCGCCCGCCCGCTCGCCCGACGACCACGGTTACCATCTAACGCAACGATGGCTGAGTTCGAGCGTCCCCCCCGGGTGCTCGTCGTTGAAGACGACGAGGCGATCGCGCAGGTGCTGCAGCGCTCGCTGCGGATGGAGGGGTACGACGTCAAGATCGCCGGCGACGGGATCGTGGCGCTCGACGTGGCGCACGCGTTCCTGCCCGACCTGGTGATCCTCGACCTGGGACTGCCGCGGATGGACGGGATCGAGGTCGCCAAGACGATGCGCGAAACCGATGATGTACCGATCCTCGTACTGACCGCGCGCGACGCGGTCGAGTCGCGCGTCGAGGGGCTCGACGCCGGCGCGGACGACTACCTGGTCAAGCCCTTCGAGCGACAGGAGCTGCTCGCGCGCCTGCGGGCGCTGCTGCGCCGGCGCCCCCCGCGCGGGCAGGCGGCCCTTATCGTCGGTGATCTGAAGCTCAATCCCGACACCCACGAGGTCGCGCGCGGCAGCTCGCCCGACGGGGACGGCGACCGCCCGATCGACCTCACGCAGCGCGAGTTCGAGCTGCTCGAGTACCTGATGCGCAACGAGCGCATCGTGATCTCGCGCCAGCGGCTGCTCGATGAGGTGTGGGGCTACGACCCTTTCTCAATGACGAACACGATCGAGGTGTTCGTATCCAATCTCAGGAGGAAGCTTGAAGCCGGTGGAGAGCCTAGGCTCCTTCACACGATCCGCGGCGCGGGCTACGTTCTCCGCGTATAGGTCGGTCCCGATCCGCTGGCGGCTCGCCGGCGGATCAGCGGCGTTGACGTTCGTGATCCTGTGCGGCTTCGCCGGGATCGTGGGCGTGCTGACGACGCGGCAGGTTCGCGGCCAGTTCAACAACGAGGTGCGCTTCCAGGCCGACGAGCTCGCCCAGGCGCTTCGCCTGCGATGGAACGAGAACACGCTGTCGCTTAACTGCGATCAGCGCGTTCTCAGCGACTTTTCGAACGACAATCACGCCCAGATCCGCATCTACGACGACAGCGGGCTCGAGTGTGCTCAGAACCATCCGGTCACCGCCAGGACCGCGCAACTCGGACCGCAGTTCTCGCTTCCAGTCAGGGGTGACGATCAGCTCGGGTACCGCGTCGAGACGTCGGCGATCAAGGTCAACCCGATCGGCGACGTGACGCTGCTGTACGCGCGACCCCTGTCCGATGTCGACCACACGCTCGCGAAAGTCCGCTTCTTCCTGTTCGTGGGCGTGCTCGGCGGATCGATCCTGGCGCTGATCGCCGGCCTCGCGATCGCGCGCCGCGCGATGCGGCCGATCGTCGAGCTGAGTGACGTGGCGCGCGAGATCGAGCGCACGCGCAACCCCCGCCGCGAGCTGCCCCATCCCGAGGCGGAGGACGAGATCGCGGTGCTGGCCCGGACGCTCGAAGGGATGTTGCATGCGCTCGATGCGGCGCGTGGAGAGACCGAGGCGATGCTCGACCGCCAGCGCGAATTCGTCGCCGACGCCTCGCACGAGCTACGCACACCCCTGACCAGCGTGCTCGCGAACCTCGACCTGCTGGCGGACGAGCTCGACGGCGAGCAGGCCGAGACGGCGCACGCGGCGTTGCGCTCGACGCGGCGGATGCGCCGGCTCGTCGCCGACCTCCTGCTGCTGGCGCGGGCGGACGCAAACCGCACCGCGCCGCACCGGCTGACCGACCTCGCCGACGTCGTGCTCGAGGCCGTCGCCGAGCTCGAGCCGGTCTCCGAGAACCATGAGTTGTCGGTCGAGGCCGAGCCGGTCATCGTGTACGGGGCGCGCGACGAGCTCCATCGACTGGTGCTCAACCTGGTCGAGAACGCTCTTCGCCATACCCCGCAGGGCACCCATGTCCACGCCTCCACGGGCGCCCGCGACGGTCAGGCGGTCCTGATCGTCGAAGACAACGGCCCCGGGATCTCCCACGAGCTCGAGCTTCGCGTATTCGAGCGGTTCGTCCGCGGAGGGCGCGACGGAGGCCGTGGTTCCGGGCTGGGCCTGGCGATCGTTCGCGCGGTCGCCGAGTCGCATGGCGGCACGGTCTCGATCGAGCGTCCGCCCGGGCACGCCGGAACGCGGTTCGTGATCCGCCTGCCAGTGGCGGCGACCGCGGACGCGCCGGCCGGCGTCGGCTGAGCGACTCGCGCAGCCGACGACCCGACATTGCCATCAAGCTCGATGAGACCGACCCTCCTCCTCGCACGCAACCACGAGATCACCGCCCGGGCGTTCGCCCGGTGCGGACTGATCGCGGCGCTGACGAGCTGCGCTCTCGCCGGCTGGTGCGCGGCGGCGCGGGCGAGCGGGTACCTTCAGATCGCGCCCGCCGGCGGGGCGGGGCGCGTCTCGCGAGTAGACCTCGAGCAGCTTCCAGGCGCCCCGCCATTCGATGTCAAACACCGGGCCTACCGAGACATATCGACGGCCGGGGGCGCTCCGCGTTCGGTGACTGTGACCGGCTACTCGCTCGCGGCGCTCCTCCGCTCGCTCCAGATCGCTCCTTCGAGCTTCAGCTTCGCCGAGGTCCTCGGGCCGGGCGGTCAGTCGGTGTTGCTCACCTACGCCCAGGCCACGCTCAGCGGGGCGTACCCCGATGGGCCTCCGGTGGTGTGGCAGAACCGCGCCGGCGCCCACTTCCTGGTACCAAGCCTCGCTCCCGGTGGAGCGTACGCGGGCGAGACGTTCACCGGCCAGAACGAGACCATCACCATCGACCTACACTCCGGCACGCAGCTGTCGGTCGGCATCTCGAGCTCGAGCCCGACCGTGGCGGTGGGCAAGCCCGTTCGCTTCACGTCCTCGGTCAGTGGGGCACCGGTCGGCGCTTCGCTCAGCTACCAGTGGAGCTTCGGCGACGGCACCGGCGCGTCAGCCGCCGCGGTCAGCCACGCCTACCCCGCCGCCGGCACCTATCACGTGTACCTCCGCGTGCACGGGAGCAACGACTCGCTCGGAATCTCGTCGGTGACCCCGATCGTTGTCGGCAACGCTCCGAAGCAGCCGAACCCCGGAGCAGCCGGCGCGAGCCAGAGCACGAAGACTTCGAGCGGCGGTACGGCGAAGAACGCGAGCGGTAAGGGTTCCGGCAGCCGGAGCGCGACGAGGTCTGCGTCTCGTCGGCTGCCGATCCCGCGGGCTCGGCCACTAGCCGGGCCGCTGGTTTCCGGTATCGCCGTCGCCGACGTCAACGGGCCCGCAGCGCGAGCGCGCGGCGGAGCCGCCGCCGGATCGCAGACGGCGCGCACCAGGCACCCGAGCCCGTCAAGCGGGTCCAGCGAAGGCCTCTGGATCGCCCTCGTGGCGCTCGCGATGCTGTTCGGAGGAGCGATCCTCGAATGGACGGGACCGCCGCGTCCTGCTAGAGCTGAGATCTACGGATGAGCGTCGAGCGGCTCCTGTCCCACATCGCGCGGGCGCTGCGGATCCCGGTGTTCGCGCTCGCGATCGTCGCGCTGGCGGCTGTGCTCGCGGAGCTCGGCGCGCTCGTGGTCGACCTGCTCCGCCGCCGCGGGCGCTCGCTCGACCGCCTCGAGCAGCAGCTCGCGGTCGCTCAGAAAGCCCTCCAGGCGGGCGAGATCCAGGAGGCGCTCGACGCGATGCAAGCGGTCGCGCTCACCCCCGACATGGCCGAGGTCCTGAGGGCGATCGTTCTCCAGCTCTCGCTCCCCCAGGCCGACGAGCGGATCTCCAAACGTCTCGCCGACTACGAGTACAGGCACCTGCGGCGGCTCGAGCGGACACGCATCCTCGTGCGCTTCGGTCCCGCGCTCGGGCTGATGGGGACGCTGATCCCGCTCTCGCCGGCGCTCAGCGGGCTCGCGCACGGGAACGTCACCGCCCTCACCAGCAACCTGCAGGTCGCCTTCAGCGTCACCGTCACCGGACTGCTCATCGGCGCGCTCGCGTTCGCGATCTCGCTGATCCGAGACCGCCTCTACGGCCAGGACTACTCGGACGTGCAGTACATCGCCGCGACCCTGACCGGGACGGCGACGGCACCGGCGCTACAGCTCCCCGCGGCCGCCGAGACGACGACGTGAGCATCAAGACCAGCCCGAGAGCCAGATCTCGCGAGGACCGCGCCGGCGACCCGCTCGACGGCCTCGTGAACCTGTTCGATCTCGGGATCGTGCTCGCCGTGGCGTTCCTCCTCGCCGCCCTGTCCTCCTTGAAGCTTACGAGCGCGCTGATCCACCACTCCCACGCCAGTCAGCCCCAGATCACGATCGCACGGAACCAGAGCACCCACCCCCTCAACCTGAGGCCGAACCAGCGCATCGTCGGCCGCGGGACCCCGGTCGGAACCGTCTATCGCCTCAGCAGCGGCCAGCTCATCTACGTCGCCCCCAAGTCGAAGTAACCCCGGGGGATTTAGCTCTGCCAAATGCCACCGGGAGCTTTGCGCCGGCAAAACTCCCAATGGAATCGGCGTTAGCCGATCCCGCTACACCTCGACGACGACGGGCAGCACCATCGGACGCCGCTTCAGGCGGTCATAGACGAACGCCGCCAGGTCGTCGTGAAGCTCCTGCTGGAGCATGTCGATCTCGCGGATGCCACCCTTTGCCGCCCGCAGCAGCGACGCCTCGACCTCCTGACGGATGTCCTCGACGAGCTCATCGGCCTGCTCGATGAACGGGACGCCGCGGAAGATCACCTCGGGCGGGACGACCGACTCGCCGCTCTGCTCGGACACGGTCGCGACGACGATGAAGATGCCGTCGGCCGACAGCATCCGTCGATCGCGCAGCGCGACGTCGGCCGGGTCGCCGATGTCGACGCCGTCGACGAAGATCATCCCGGACTGCTCGGGTTCTCCGAAGCGCGCACCGTGCTCGTCGATTTGCAGCGGCAACCCGTTCTCGCCCTTGAAGATGTCTTCGGGGTCGATCCCGACCGCCTCGGCCAGCTTGGCGTGCAGGTGGATGCGCTTGTGGTCGCCGTGGGCCGGGAGCACGTAGCGCGGGCGGACGAGGTTGAGCATCAGCTTGAGCTCCTCCTGGTAGCCGTGGCCGGACGCGTGGATCGGCGCGTCGCGCGGCGTGATCACGTCGCACCCGATGTGGTAGAGGCGATCGATCGTCTCATTCACCGCCCGCTCGTTGCCCGGGATCGGGGTCGCCGAGAACACGACGGTGTCGCCAGTGTGGAGCTTGATCATCCGGTGGTCGTTGTGCGCCATCCGGCGTAGCGCAGACAGCGGCTCGCCCTGAGAGCCGGTCGAGATCACGACGACGCGGTGGTCGGGCCAGTCCTCGACCTCCTGCGGCTGGATCAGGATCCCGCTCGGAAGCTCGATGTGTCCCAGCGACCGGCCGATGTTGACGTTCTTTCGCATCGAGCGTCCGACCAGGGCGACCTTGCGATCGAGCGCGGCCGCCGCGTCGACCACCTGCTGGACGCGATGGATGTTCGAGGCGAAGCTGGTCACGATGATCCGCCCCTCGGCGTGCGCGAAGACCTCCTCGAGGTGGGGCCCGACCTCCGCCTCGCTCGGCGAAAAGCCGGGCCGGTCGGCGTTGGTGGAGTCCCCACACAGCAGCAGCACCCCCTCGCGGCCGAGCTCGGCCAGGCGCGAGACGTCGGCGGGGGAGCCGTCGACAGGGGTCTGATCGAACTTGTAGTCGCCGGTGACGAGGACGGTTCCGAGCTCGGTCCCGAGCGCCACCGCGCACGAGTCGGGGATCGAGTGGGTCATGTGGACGAGCTCGACCGTAAACGGGCCGAGCGCGAGCTCCTCGCCGGGCTCGAGGTCCTCCAGCTTCGCGTCGCGGAGCTTGTGCTCGTCGAGCTTCGAGCGCGCCATCGCGATCGTCAGACGGCCGCCGTAGACGGTTGGGGCGTGCTCGCCGCCGAGCTCGCGCAAGACCCACGGCAGCGCGCCCAGATGGTCCTCGTGGCCGTGGGTGATGACGATCGCCTCGATGTCGGCCGCGCGATCGCGCAGGTAGCTGAAGTCCGGCAGTACGAGGTCGATCCCCAGCATCTCGGCGGTCGGGAATCGCAGGCCTGTGTCGACCACGATGATCCGGCCGTCGTACTCGACGACGGTCATGTTCTTGCCGATCTCGCCGAGGCCCCCTAGGGGGAGGACGCGTAGAGCGCCGCTCACGCTTGCAGCGATGCTTGGTGAAGGAGACCGTGGCGCTCGAGCATCGCGCGCAGGACGGCGACCTCGTGCTCGTCGGCCGGCACGTACGGCAGGCGGGGCCCACCGACATCGCGACCGAGCAGGCCCAGGGCGGCCTTGGTGGCCACCGCGAGCGGGACGATCGACATGTCGCGATAGACGTCCTCGAGCGAGGCGTCGATCTCATGCCTGCGTTCGGGATCGTCGACCATCTGGCGGAACTGCTCGCCGAAGAGGTGGCTCGCGACGAGGATGCCGCCCGGTTCGCCCAGATCGAGCACCTCGGCGAGCATGTCGTCGTTGCCGGCGTAGATCATCATCCCGTCGATCCTCGCGAGGTTGGCGGCGTTCGCCTGCTTGACGCCGACGATGCCGTCGATCTGCGCGAGCTCCGCGAGCAGGTCGTTCGGCATGTCGCTGCCGGTCCGCTGGGGGATGTTGTAGACGAGGATCGGCTTGTCCGTGGCCTTGGCGACCTCCTCGTAGTGCCTGACGATCCCGCGCCGGGTCGGACGGTTGTAATAGGGGTTGACTGAGAGCAGTGCGTCGGCGCCGAGCTCGGTGGCGCGCTCGGTCAGACTTACCGCGTGGCGCGTGTCGTTGGAGCCGACGCCGGCAACGATCGTGCAGCCACCGCGCATCTCCGTCGCGGCGAGCTCGATCATGCGCAGGTGCTCCGTGTCGCTCAGCGTCGATGCCTCGCCGGTCGTGCCGCACATCACCAGTCCGTCGGAGCCGTGCGCGACGAGGTGATGCATGAGCGTGACGGCCGCCTCGTCGTCGACGCGCAGATCGGCGTCGAAGGGGGTCACCATTGCTGTCAGGATCGAGCCGAGGCTGGGCATGCAGCAGCGATTATCGCAAGCGGTGGCGGCGGCCTGCCGGCTGCCGGGCAGTTCCCTAGGGCTGACCGCCGGTGGAATCCGCTTCGCCGGGCGACTGCGGAGCGCGTCGGAACGTTCTCCGCATCACCTGCTGGATCCCGTGCTCGGCACGCTTGATCGACTCCAGCAGCGGCAGCGCCCGCTCGAACTGACGCTCGAACGACTCGATCACGGGGAGCGCCCGCTCGACATGACGATTCAGGATCGCGACCTCATCCGTCAGCCGGTCGATCGCCGCGCGAACCTCGCCGGCGCGCTCCATCGCGGCAGGCAGCGAGTCGCCGACATTGCCGCCCGAGACGAACGCGCCGCGCAGAATCTCGAGTCCGCGAATCAGGTCGGATGGATTGGACGAACCTTCGGGCACAACCTCAGTGTAGAGAGGTCGGCCGCGAGCCTCGGTCGCGGGCCGCTAGAACAGCAGCCGCTCGAGCCCCACCACCGGGGACTCGGTCAGCTCGCCGACCCGCCGAATCGCGAGCAGCACTCCCGGCATGAACGACTCGCGGTCGATTGAGTCGTGGCGGATCGTCAGCGTCTGCCCGAGATCGCCGAAGATCACCTCCTGGTGAGCGACGAGGCCCGGCAGCCGCACGGAGTGGATCGGGACCTCGGGCCGGTCCGGCGCCGCCGCCGCCATCAGCGCCGCCGTCCGGGCCGCCGTCCCGCTCGGCTTATCGAGCTTGCCGTCGCGATGGAGCTCGATGATCTCGGCGCGCGCCATGTGCTGCGCGGCCTCCGTGGCGAAACGCATCATCAGCACAGCACCGATCGCGAAGTTCGGGGCGATGAAGACGTTCCCGCGCGCCGGGCCGCGCGGCGCCGCCTCGCCCGGGGCCACGAGCGCGTCAGGATCAAATCCGGTCGTCCCGATCACGACGTGCACGCCGGCCGCGACGGCCGCGCGTGCGTTCTCGACCACCGTCGAGGGCGTCGTGAAGTCGACGAGCACGTCCGCGCCGGCCAGGACGTCCGCGACCGCGACGCCGATCGCCGGGTCGGCCGGCCCGGTGAGGGTCATGTCAGGCGCGGCATCGACCGCTCGGCACACCGTCTCCCCCATGCGCCCGGCCGCCCCGGCCACCGCGACGCGAATCACTCGACGAGCGCGGGTCGGGTCGCGCCGAGCGCCGCCCGGAAGGCTGCCTCGTCGGGTCCGATCCCGGCGGCGGATAGGCGCTCCGGCGACCATAGATCGCGGGCCAGGTTACCGAGGTCCTCGAGGGTCACCGCGTCGATCCTGGCGACGACCTCGTCGAGCGAGAGTAGGGTCGATCCGGCGAGTACGTCGGAGCCCAGCCGGTTCATGCGCGCGCCGGTCGACTCGAGCGCCAGCAGGACGCGACCCTTGAGATTCTCCTTCGCCCGCGTCAACTCCTCGGCCGTCGCCGGCTGCTCCTGGAGACGGACGAGCTCGGTACCGATGATCGCGGCGGCTTCGCCGAGATTCTCGGCCCTCGTGCCGACGTACAGCCCGATCTGCCCGGTGTCCTGGTAGTAGCTGGTGAACGAGTAGACGGCATAGGCGAGGCCGCGGCGCTCGCGGATCTCCTGGAACAGCCGCGAGGACGAGGTACCGCCGAAGATCGTGTCGAGGACCCGGAGCGCGAAGCGGCGGTCGTCGTGGCGCGAGATGCCCACCCCGCCAAGGCAGAGGTGGTACTGCTCGGTGTCCTTCTGCTCGAAGCGGATCGCTGCCTGCGTGTCGCCGGGCGCCGGGGACCAGGCAGCCGGCATGACACCCGCCGCCCCCGGAACGCGACTGCTCGCGAGCTCGACGAGCTGCTCGTGGCTGACGGCGCCGGCGGCGGCGATGACGATGTTCGGGGGTGCGTAACGGGTCGCGTGGAATTCGACGATCTCCGGCACGGGCGCGTCCGCGACGACCGACGCCAGGCCGATGATCGCCCGCCCGAGCGGATGGGAACCGAACACCGCCTCGCCGAGGACGTCGAAGACCTTCTCCTGGGGATCGTCTTCGTACATCGCGATCTCCTCGAGGATCACGGCGCGCTCGGAGTCGACGTCGTCGAGCAGGGGCCTAAACACAATGTTGGCCATCACATCGAACGCGGCCTCCAGGTGGGAGTCGATCACGCGGGCATACACGGACGTCGTCTCCTTGCCCGTGCCGGCGTTCAGCTCGGCGCCCATGCCGTCGAAGATCTGGTCGATCTCGAGCGAGCCGTACTTCTCCGAGCCCTTGAACAACAGGTGCTCGAGCAGATGCGACAGACCCGCTTGGCCGTCGGACTCGGCGCGCGACCCCGTACCGATCCAGAATCCGAGCGATACGGATCGGACGGAGGGCATCTCCTCCGTCACGATCCGCACGCCCGACTGAAGCGTTGTGAGCCGGTGCTCCTCGATCACGGTCAGCGGCCCGACGAGTCGGCTAGCCGCGCCGTTCTGGGTCGCGGTCGCGCGATCGGCCGCGATCGCCACCGTTGCCGCTGTCGCGACCGCCGCGGTCACGACCGCCTCGGCCGCCGCGATCGCCGCCGCGATCGCCGCCGCGGTCACGTCGTGGCGGTCCGCCATCGCCGCTGCCTACGCTCGCGAGCTCCGCGGCGGTCTTGCCCGCCACATCGGGATCGTCGGCAAGGCGCAGGCCGATCCGGCCACGCTCGCGGTCGACCTCGACCACGCGGACGCTGATGTCGTCGCCCTTGTTGAGGACCTCTTCGACCGTCGCGATCCGCTGCCCGGGGGCGACGTTGGAGATGTGCAGCAGCCCGTCGGTGCCCTTCGAGAGCTCGACGAAGGCGCCGAAGGTCGTCGTCTTGACGACCTTGCCGGCGAACGTGTCGCCGACCTCGACCTCCTTGGTCATCGACCTGATCCGGTCGACCAGAGCGTCGCCGAGCACGCCGTTGGAGGCGTACACGAGCACCTGACCCTCGTCGTTGACGTCGATTTGGGACTCGAACTCCTCCTGCAGCGAACGGATCGTCTCACCGCCCTTTCCGATCAGCAGCCCGATCTTCTCCGGGTCGATCTTGATCGAGGAGATCCGCGGTGCGTGCTTGGAGAGCTCGGCCCGCGGCGCGTCGATCACCTTGGCCATCTCGCCGAGGATGAACTCACGTGCGACCTTCGCCTGCGAGAGCGCGTCGCGCATGATGTCGAACGTCACGCCGGTGATCTTGATGTCCATCTGGAGCGCCGTGATCCCGTTCTCGGTGCCGGCGACCTTGAAGTCCATGTCACCGAGATGGTCCTCGACGCCGGCGATGTCGGTCAGGATGATGTAGTCGTCACCCTCCTTGATCAAGCCCATCGCGATACCCGCGACGGGGTGTTTGATCGGCACGCCCGCATCCATCAGCGACAGGGTGGAGCCACAGACGCTCGCCATCGAGCTCGACCCGTTGGACTCGAAGATGTCCGAGACCACGCGGATCGTGTAGGGGAACTCCTCCTGCGAGGGGATCATCGGAACGAGAGCCCGCTCGGCGAGCGCGCCATGGCCGATGTCGCGGCGCTTGGGGCCGCGCATGAACCCCGCCTCCCCGACCGAGAACGGCGGGAAGTTGTAGTGATGGAAGTACCGCTTGGTCGTTTCCAGACCGAGCGTGTCGAGGCGCATCTCCTCGCGCGTCGTGCCGAGCGCGGCAACGCTGAACGCCTGCGTCTGCCCGCGTGTGAACAGTGCGGAGCCGTGCGTGCGCGGCGCGACCGAAACCTCGATCGAGATCGGACGGATCTCGTCCGACGTGCGGCCGTCCGGGCGCTTCTTCTGCACCGCGATCCGTTGCCTGACAAGCGTCTTCTCGAGCTTGTCGAATGCGCGCCCAGCATTGGCGCGGTATTCGTTGTACGTCGCCGACTCGGGGTCACCCGCGTACTGCTCGATCACCTGCTCCTCGACCGCCTTGGTCGCGTTCTGGCGATCGAGCTTGTCTTCGACCTGGGTCGCAGCCTCGAGCGCCGCGCCATGCGAGGCCTTGATCTGCTCGGACAGCTCTGGGTCGACCTGCGGGAGGTCCACCTCGATCTTTGGCTTGCCGGCCTTCTCGGCCAACTCGCGCTGGGCGGCGCATAGCTTCTTGATCGCATCGTGGGCGATGTCGAGCGCGTCGAGGATCTCCGCTTCCGGAATCTCGTTCGCGCCGGCCTCGACCATCAGGATCGCGTCGTCGGTGCCGGCGACGATCAGGTCGAGGTCGGTGTCCGCGAGTAGCGCCTCCTCGTCGGGATTGACGACGAAGTTCCCGTCGATCTTTCCGATCCGTACGGCGCCGACGGGCGTCGGGAACGGGATGTGCGAGACCATCAGCGCGGCGGACGCGCCGTTCAGCGCGAGGATGTCATAGGGGTTGACGTGGTCAACCGACATCGGAATCGCGACCAGCTGCGTCTCGTAGCGCCAGCCCTTCGGGAACAGTGGGCGAATCGGGCGGTCGATCAGGCGCGCGGTGAGCGTGCCCTTCTCGCCCGCGCGACCTTCGCGCTTGAAGAACGAGCCGGGAATCTTCCCGGCTGCATACATCCGCTCCTCGACATCAACTGTGAGGGGCAGGAAATCCACGTCGCGGAGATTCCCCGCCGTGGCAGTACAAAGAACCATCGTGTCGCCCGCACGGACGACGACGGCGCCGGAGGCCTGCTTGGCCAGCTTGCCGGTCTCGAAGGAGATCTCCTTACCGGCGATCTCGACGGAGACCCGCGTCTCGGCGTCTGACATATTCAGTTTCCCTTCTGTCTCCGCCCTTCGGTCGGCGGAGTGCTCCTAGTTTCTCTTTGTCCGAACGCACTGGATGGTAGCGGGCCGGCGGGCGGCGGGGCCGCACGCCGTCGGCTGCGGGCGAGCAGCGGCCCGCTCGCGGTAATGCAGATAGTCCATCCTCCGGGCTTGGTCGCGATCCTGGGCCTGGTCGGCTGGGCTATCGCTCCGGCCCACCACGATCACGCTTACTCAGCTCAATGCGCCGATGAGCGCATCGAGCGTCTGCTCGCTCACCCGACCTGTATACGCAGTCCCGCCCGCCCACAGCGTCGGGGTCGTCACTACCCCGGCGCGAATCCCCGACTCGAAGTCGCGGCGCACGCGGGCGATCACCTCGTCGCTGCGGCGATCGGCGTCGAACCTGGCGAGGTCGAGGTCGAGGTCGCGCGCACGCTGCCAGAGGTGCGGATCCTCGAGCCTGCCCTGGTCACCGAACAGCAGGTCGTGCATCTCCCAGAACCGCCCTTGCAACCCAGCCGCCTCGGCGGCACACGCCGCCGGCCAGGCGCGTGGGTGGCTCGAGCGAACCGGAAAGTGGCGGAAGGCGCGCCGTAACGCCCTGGCAGCCAGTTTGTCGCTGAGGACCGCGCAGTACGGGCACTCGAAGTCGGCGTACTCGATCACGACCGGAGCACCGTCCGGCCCGCGGACGTGGTCGTCCGGCTCGAGCGGCGGAACCGGGGCCGAGCGGAGCTCGGTCATCGGTGCGTCAGGCCGCGAGGCCGTCGAAGATCAGGTTCGCGCCCGGGAGGTCTCCCGGGGAGTCCGCCTCGTAGCTCCATTTGACCACCGCGTCGGGACCGATGATCGCGAGCGCGCGCTGGGGGAACCCTCCGGGGTGGTAGACGCCGAAGGCACGGCAGGTCTCACCCTTGGGCTCGAAGTCCGAGAGCTGCTCGATCGAGATGCCGAGCTGATCGCGAAACGCCGTCTGTGACCAAGTCGCATCGCAGGACACGGCGTACATCGTCGCGCCCCTGGCCGCGAGCTCTCCGAGCACTTCCTGGTAGAGGTTCAACTGATCGGTGCAGACGGGGCTGAAGGCGAACGGGTAGAACACCAGGACCGTCGTCTTCCCATCGAGGTCCGCGCGAGTGAACTCAGCGCCGTCCCCGCGGGCGAGCGTGAACTCGGGCGCGGGTGTTCCCGGCTCGATCACCGGCAGCGGTTCGCGCCGGGGCGTGCCCGCCTCGGGCGAATCCCGACCGGGGGGTTCCGGATGAACCCCCGCGTATTCATGGACGAATGCCGCTCACTTGCGCAAGCCGAGCTCGCGGACGAGCTCGCGGTAGCGCTCGAGATTCGAGCGCTGCAAGTAATTGAGGAAGCGCCGGCGGCGGCCGACGAGCATCAGCAGCCCGCGCCGCGAGTGATGGTCCTTCTTATGGGCGCGCAGGTGGTCGGTGAGCTCGTTGATGCGATCGGTGAGCATCGCGACCTGGACCTCGGTCGCGCCGGTGTCGGCCGGCCCGTGGCCGAACTTCTCGACGAGCTCGCGCTTGCGTTCTGCGGTTAAAGGCATGCGGCCGCGGAGGCTAGCAGGTGACCCGGTGCTCTGTGGTTGGCGTCGCCTTGGCACGAACCTTGGCCATAGGCCAAGAAATATGCCACGGCCCCGCTCGGTCCCACCCGGGCGTCGTCCCGCACACCGCCCGCTTCAGCCGCACAACGATCGCGTCAGCTCCACGTCTCCGTGCATCTGGTCGATCAGCGCCTCGACCGACTCGAATCGCCGCTCTCCCCGCAAGCGCTGGAGGAACTCGATGCGGAGGGTCCGGCCGTAGAGGTCGCCGTCGAAGTCGATCACGTAGGCCTCGATCAGCACGGCCCTTCCGGTCCCGAAGGTTGGGCGCACGCCGACGTTGACCGCTGCGCAGATGCCGTCCGCGCGCGCGGCGTAGACGCCGTTGCCTGGGCATACGAGCGCGTTGTCGGGGACGATGTTGGCGGTCGGGAACCCGAGCTCGCGACCGCGCCGGTCGCCGGAGACAACCTCACCGCGAAGCTGGAACGGGGACCCGAGGAAGCGCGCGGCGGAGTCCACGTCCCCGGCGAGCAGGAGGCCGCGGATGTGGCTCGAGGACACGACCTCGCCGTCGACCTCGATCAGCGGCACGACTTGCGTCTCGAAACGCGGGTCGGCCGCGAGCATGGCCGGATCACCAGCGGCGAGGTGCCCGAAGCGGAAGTTCTCCCCGACGGCGACGTGCTCGGCGCCGAGCCGCTCGACGAGGACACGGTCGATGAACTCGGCCGGGGTCTGCTCGGCGAAGCCCCTGTCGAAAGGGATGACAACGACTTCCTCGACTCCCAGCTCGCCGATCAGCTCGGTCTTCACATCTAGGCTCGTGAGCAGCTTCGGCGCCGCCTCGGGCCGGATCACGCGCAGCGGGTGCGGCTCGAATGTGAGGACGGTGTCGCTGCCGCGGATCACCTCGCGGTGACCGAGGTGGACGCCGTCGAATTCGCCCACGGCGACCCGGCGCGGCCGCGGCTCTGTCTGATCGAGCATGATCGTCCGCACGTGAGCGCAACAGTATTCAGGACGCTGGCCGCAGGCCGACGATCGGCTTCAGCATCTCCGGGTCGGAGGTAGGTTCGGCGAGCGCGATCAGACCGTCGGCGTCGGTCAGGCGGACGACCGCGGCGGCCGTCCCTGGCGCTGCCACGTCCTGGCCGGTGCGAGCATCCTCGGGCGCGAATCTGGGCACGGCGACGCCGTGGCTCGCCCGGCGCGCATCTTCGGGCCCGAGCCGGCGCTCGGGCAGGAACGCAAGCCCTTCGTTCAGTCCCAGCAGCCGCTCGGGGTCGGCGTCGCCGACGTCGAACGTGCCGATTCGCGTTCGTCTGAGCGTCTCGCAGTAGGCGTCGCCGAGATCGGCGATCAGGCTGCGCACGTAGGTCCCCGACGAGCATTCGATCACGAAGGCGCGCCGATCGCCCGAGCGCCACGACTCGTCGAAGGCAAGGACCTCTACCTCCCGCTCAGCGAGCTCGACGGTCTCGCCGGCGCGGGCGAGCGCGTACGCGCGCCGGCCACCGACCTTGACCGCGGAGTAAGCCGGCGGTCGCTGCATGATGCGGCCTGTAGGCAGCGCCAGGTCACCGGTGGGGACCACGCCGGTCGGGACGATCTCGCCCTCCGGATCCCCCGTGCTCGAGACGGCACCGAACCGCGCCACCACCTCATAGCGCTTCGGAAGTGCCATCACGAATCGCTGAACCCGCGTGCCGCGGCCGACGAGCACGAGCAGCAGCCCGGTCGCGAACGGGTCGAGCGTTCCGGCATGGCCGACCTTGACACCGTGCCCGAGCCGCCGCCGCACGCCGGCGACGACATCGTGCGAGGTGATCCCGGCAGGCTTGTCGCAGAGGAGGATGCCGTCCACTAAACCAGCTGCGCCGCGATCTCCCCCCGCAGGAAGCTCACGAGCTCCTCCCACGACAACGCCGTCGAGAAGCCGGCGGCGCCGCGGTGGCCGCCTCCCCCCTGCGCGCGGGCGATCCGCGACACATCGACACGGTCGTCGCTCGAACGCAACGAGACCTTGCGCGGCCGATCTCCATCGGATGTGCTGATCCGGTCGCGGACCAGCGCGGCCACCGCCGTGCCCTCGACCGCCCGCAGATGGTCGATGACGCCCTCCGAGTAGCTCTCCTCGGCGCCGGATTCGGTGAAGTCGCGCGCCGTCAGGCGCGTCAGCGTCAGGCGCCCGTCGTCGTAGCGCTCGACGCCCGCGAGGCCACGCGCCAGCAGCGCGAGCTTTCCGTAAGGCACTCCCTCGTACACGCGGCGATAGATCTCGTGGACGTCGACCCCTGCCTCGATCAGCTCGGCCGCCATCAGGTGCGCGCGCGTCCCGGTGTTCTCGTACATGAAGCGCCCCGTGTCGGTGACGAGCCCGACGTACAGGGCCTCGGCGGTTGTGATCGTGGGCTCCACCCCGAGCGTGTGCATCAGGTCCCAGACGATCTCGGCCGTGCACGAAGCCTCGGGAACGACCTGATTGACGGTGCCAAAGCGGGTGTTGTCGTGATGGTGGTCGATGTTCAGTATCTTGGCGCCCGGGTGCGTCAGCGTCTCCCCCGGTCCGCGGTCGAGATTGCCGCAGTCGAGGAACATGATCGTGCGCTCGCCGAGGTCCTCAGGAGGCGCGGTGACGAGGCCTGGGAGCGGGAAGAAGCGGTACTCGTGCGGCAGCGGGAAGTCTGCCGCGTCGATGAACATGACGCTGTCCTTGCCGAGCGCGGTTAGGATCTCCTGCATCGCGATCAGCGAGCCGAGGGCATCGCCGTCGGGGTTCTCGTGCGTGACGACGACGAATCGCTCGCCCTGCCTGATCGCGTCGAGCACCTCGTCGCGGCTCGAGCGGTCGCCGTTCTCAGGCATCGGTGCTCTCGTCGGCGAGCAATTCGGTAATTCTCATCCCGGTGTCTATCGACGTGTCGTAGGCGAACGTGAGCGTCGGGGTGTGCTTGAGCGTGAGCTCGCGGGCGAGGTGGCGCTGCAGGAACCCTGTGGCCGAGTGGAGGCCGTGCAGGCTGTTGGCGCGCTTGTCCGCGTCGCCCAGCACGCTCACATACACATTCGCGTGGCGGAGGTCGGGGCTGGTCTTGACGGCGGTCACGGTTACGAATCCGACGCGCGGATCCTTCAGTTCTGTCGCGATCGCCTCGCTGAGGACCGCGCGCACGGTCTCATCGACGCGCCGCATCCGGGCGGTGCTCATCCTATCCGTCGCGATCCGTGCTTGACGGAACCTTTACGGCGGAGCCCGTTCACTCGCGCAGGTCCTCCAAGGAAGCGACGATCCGCTCGAGTGAGACGCCGTCGGGAAAGCGCGCCTGAAGCCACCGCTCGACCGTGTCGACAGCGGCGGACAGCTGCGACAGCGAGCCGCTGGTCAGTGCCGCCGTAAGCGTTGCGCGCTGCCACAAGTCCTGGTGACCGGTCTCCGCGACCGCCACGCCGAAGCGCGTGTTGAGCTGCGCCTTGACCGATGACAGGTCCTTGCGCTTGCTCTTCAGGCTCCCAGCCTCGGGAAAGTGCAAATCGATCACGAGGACGGCCACGAAGCCACTCGCTGGCACGGCTTAACCGAGCTCGCGCTCCACTTGACGCGTCGCGTAGACCTCGAGCACGTCGCCGTCCTTGACGTCTGCGAAGTCGCGCAGCACGATGCCGCAGTCGAATCCGGCCGCGACCTCGCGGACATCCTCGTTGAAGCGCCGCAGGCTGAGGATCGCACCGTCGTAGACGACGGTGCCGTCGCGAACGAGGCGGACCTTCGCGCCGCGGGTGATCTTGCCCTCGAGTACGTGCGAGCCGGCGATCGTGCCGACGCGGGAAGCCTTGAAGGTCTGGCGCACTTCGGCGCTGCCGACCGAATCCTCGACCTGCTCGGGCTCGAGCATGCCCTGCATTGCGAGGCGCAGCTCGTCGATCGCCCGGTAGATCACCGCGTAGTGGCGAATCTCGACGCCCTCGCGATCGGCAACCGCGCGAGCGTCGCCGACCGGCCGCACGTTGAAAGCGAGGATCACGGCGTCGGACGCAGCGGCGAGCATCACGTCGGACTCGGTCACGGCACCGACGGCGCGGCGGATCACGTTGACCGAGACCTCGTCCTGTGGGAGCTTCGCGATCTCGTCCTCGATTGCCTCGAGCGATCCGGCGACGTCGGCCTTGATCAGCAGGTTGAGCTCTTGCAGCCCGCGCTTGAAGATGTCCTCGAGCGAGATCTTCTTGCCGGCTCGACGCGCCAGCGCCTCCGTCTTCAGGCGTGTCGCCCGGTCTCCCGCGAGCGAGCGGGCACGGCGTTCATGCTCGACCACGCGCACGATCTCGCCGGCCTCCGGTACGCCGTTGAAGCCGAGCACCTCGACGGGCTCGCCCGGGCTCGCTGCGTCGACGCGATTGCCCAGGTAGTCATGCATCGCCCGGACGCGACCCCAGTCGGCGCCTGCGACGAACGCGTCGTAGACGTGGAGCGTGCCGCGCTGGATCAGGATCGTCACGACCGGCCCGCGGCCTGGATCGAGCCGCGACTCGATCACGGTTCCGGACGCCTCGACGCCGGCGTTCGCACGCAGTTCCTCGACCTCGGCCATCACGAGGATCGTCTCGAGCAGGTTGTCGAGACCCTCCCGGGTCTTGGCCGAGACGTCGACGAACTCGGTGTCGCCTCCCCACTCGACAGGCTGCAGGCCGAGCGCTGTCATCTCGGTGCGCACGCGGTCGGGCTGGGCGCCCTCCTTGTCAATCTTGTTGACCGCCACGAGGACCGGCACGCCGGCCTCCTTCGCGTGGTCGACCGCCTCCTGCGTCTGCGGCTTCACGCCGTCGTCGGCGGCGACGACGATCACGGCGATGTCGGTCACCTTGGCGCCGCGGGCGCGCATGGCGGTGAACGCCTCGTGGCCGGGGGTGTCGAGGAAGGTCACGACCTTGTCCTCGTGATGCACCTGGTAGGCGCCGATGTGCTGGGTGATCCCGCCCGCCTCACCCTTGGCGACCTCGGTTTCCCGGATCGCGTCGAGCAGTGACGTCTTGCCGTGATCGACGTGGCCCATGATCGTCACCACCGGCGGTCGCTCGACGAGATCGCCGGCCGCGTCCTCGAACACCGGCTCGGCGACGGCCTCATCGGTGGAGTGGACGATCTCGACCTCCTTGCCGAGCTCGGTGGCCAGGACCATGATCGAGTCGTCAGAAAGAGTCTGCGTCAGCGTCTTCATCTCACCGAGCGCCATCAGCTTCTTCATCACCTCGGGCACCGGCACGCCGAGATACTCGGCGACGTCCTTGACGGTCGAGCCGGAGTTGATCTGGACGGTGTCGGGCTCGCCGACGAGGGTGCTCTGCGAAGGACGCGATTCGGCCTCGTCGTCGTAGACGCCGCGACGGCGCCGGCCACGGCGCTGGCGGCGCGGCGGCTGGCTCTGCTGCCCCGGACCGCCGCCGGGGGCGCGCCGCGAAGCCTGCGAGTCGATCACGACCCGGCGACGACCACCGGCAGACCCGGGGGCCCGCTCGCCCTGTAGTGAGTCACGCGTGGGGCGCTTGTATCCAGCTTCGCCCTCCGCCTTGGTGGCGCCGGTCCGGCCCGCGTCGTCGGCTGACACGCCCGCGGCGCCGGCGGCGCCGGCGGCGCCGGCGGCGCCGGCGGCGCCCGCAGCGCCGGCGGCGCCCGCAGCGCCCGC
>Ga0302325_10003857_pt1 | contig 35022 bp, 31 predicted proteins | sample Palsa_T0_2_FD_201948 | JGI IMG/M metagenome (GOLD analysis project Ga0302325, IMG submission 201948) | Peat permafrost microbial communities from Stordalen Mire near Abisko, Sweden - Palsa_T0_2 | ecosystem: Environmental > Terrestrial > Soil > Palsa > Peat permafrost | place: Sweden: Abisko...
GATGCTGCCGAGCAGTGCCGCATCATGAAAGAGCCCGACGCGGCCCGAGGCCGCATTGCCCGTGAACCAGTCGAACGTGAAGCCGCGCCAGGGCGGCGCGGGATAAGGCGCGTCGTTGAAGGCGAATACCGCAACGATGGCGAGCGGCAGGAACAAGAAGACGAGAAACGCCACGACGTACGCCGCGGTCGCGGTGCGCAGCCACATTGAACGTGGGAGTGACGCGATCATGAGCGGCGCATGACGTCGACGAAGCGCTGGCCGCTCAAGCGCAGGCCGAGTGCGACCATGGAAGTCGACAGCGCGAGCAGCAGAAAGCCGAAGGCGGCGCCCTGCTCCCAATTGAAGCGCACGATGAACTGGGTATAGATGAGCTCGGTGAACCATTGTGAGTTCTTGCCGCCGAGCAGATTCGGCGTCAGATAATTGCCGAGCGTAAGCATGAAGACGACGATGCAGCCTGCGGTGATGCCGGGCGCGGCATGCGGAATGACGATGTCGCGCAGAATCGCGAGCCCATTGGCGCCCAGATCGTACGCGGCCTCGATGAGGGAGTTGTCGAGACTTTCAAGACTGCTGACGAGCGGTACGACCATGAAAAGAAGCGACGTATACACAAGCCCCGTCAGGATCGTGGCATCGTGGTACAGCAGTTCCACCGGCACGGCAGTGATGCCGAGCCGGACGAGCAATGCCGGCAGCACTCCCGATTCGCGCAGCAGGATGAGCCAGCCGAGCGCGCGCACCGTCTCGCTCACCCAGAAGGGGATGAGGCACACGACAAAGAGGAGCGCGCTCGCCCTGCCCTGCGCGACCTTGGTAATTACCCACGCGATCGGAAAGGCGATGACAAGCGTCAATGCCGTCGCAGCCGCCGACAGCAATGCGGTGCGCACAAAAATGTGCCAGTAGAGCGGCTCAGCGAAAAACGTGGCGTACTGGTTGAGACTCGGCTGGTAGTGGCGCGGCGCGCTGCGGGCGCGAAATGACAGCAGGGCAAGATCGATGTGCGGCAGCACGATGAGCGCAAAGAGCCACAGCAGCGCCGGCGCCAGGAGCAGCGTCAGCACGAGCCGCCGCTGCCACAGGCGCTGCGCGGGAGCGCTCGCCATGCTAGTGCGGCGCCGCGGCCGCGGCGGCAAAACAGATGGCCCGCGCCGGGTCGAAACTGAAGAAGATCCGCTCGCCGACCCTCAGGTCCGCAAACCTCCCGGTCTGCGGCAGCGCGACACGAAATTCGAAGCGGCTCAGCTCCTCGGTGAGGAGCACCGCGGAGTTGGCACCATCGAACAGCAGGCTCTGTACGGCGCCTGCATGATGCGGGTGCTCCTTCGGCAGGAGCGCCGCGTCGCGTTCGAGGACTGCAACCTCGGGGCGGACAAAAGCTTCGACAGCGGCGCCGGGCGCCACGGCGCCGCTCGTGCGCGCATGCACATGCCAACCCTGCGCGGTTGCAACCTCCGCAACATCACCCACGCTGCGCACGACCCGGCCGGCAATGCGGTTGTTGGCGCCGACGAAGCCTGCGACAAATGCCGTTGCCGGTTGATAGTACAGATCCTGCGGCGTGCCGCGCTGCTCGAAGCGGCCGCGGTTCATGACTGCCACATGATCGGAGAGCACGAGTGCCTCGGACTGATCGTGCGTGATGTAGACAAAAGTCGTTCCAAAGGCCGCCTGCAGCTGTTTCAACTCGATCTTCATGTGCTCGCGCAGCTTCAGATCGAGCGCGCCGAGCGGCTCATCGAGAAGCAGCAGCGTCGGCTCCAGTACCAGGCTGCGCGCGATCGCGACCCGCTGCCGCTGTCCGCCTGAGAGCTCATCGACTCGCTTGTGAGCGGCGCCGGCCAGGCTCACGCGCTCGAGCATCGCGGCGGCACGACGCCCGCGCTCCTCCTTGGCCATGCCGCGCCGCGCGAGCCCGAAGGCGACATTCTCGCCCACCGACATCATGGGAAAGAGCGCCAGCTGCTGAAAAACCATGTTGACCGGGCGGCGGTTGGGCGCCACCGCCTGCATGCTGCGACCGCCGATGCGAATGTCGCCGCTGTCCGGTGCGATGAAGCCCGCGATCATGCGCAGGAGTGTCGTCTTGCCGCAGCCCGAGGGTCCGAGGATGGAGAAAAAGCTGCCGCGCTCGACCGTGAAGGACAGATCATCGACCGCACTGTGGTCGGCGAAACGCTTCACCAGGCAGTCGACTTCAAGATCCGGAGTAGTCAATTGGCGGCCTTGATGCGATCGAGGATTCGGCCCTCAAGCTCCTCGAGTCCCCACGGGATGGCCGGATACCATCGGATATTCTTGAAGGCGCCTCCCGGGAAGCTCGCGTTGTACTGCGCGCGCATCCTCGGATCGACGAGTTCCTCAGTGCCGCGTGCGGCGGTCCAGTTACCGACGGCGCGGGTGATGCGCGCAGCAATATCCGGACGCATGGTGAAATTGATCCACGCGTATGCCGCGGCGGCGTTACGGCCCTTGGCCGGCAGCGCAAAGCTGTCGAGGAAGCCAAGCGCGCCCGAGCGCGGCACGACAAACTGGATGTCGGGGTTCTCGCGGTTGAGCTCCCAGCCGCCGGTATCCCACATCATCGCGGCGACGAGCTCTCCAGAGCGCATGCCGTTCAAAAGCTGGTCGCGATTATCAAAGAAAAAGCGCACGTTGGCCTTGCAGGCGGAGAGCGTGCGGCCGACGCGCTCGATGAGCGCAGCGTAGGCGGTCGGGTCGTCGTAGAGCGCGAACGGATCCTGGCCGGAGGCGAATGCAAATGCCATGAGCGTGGGGCGCCGCAGGCGCATGGAGGTCTTGTCCTTTAAATCTGGCCTGCACAGATCCGAATAATCGCTCACGCGCGCGCGCTTGGTATTGACGACCAGCCCTTCGGCGCCCCATAGGTACGGCAGACCATAGAGCTTGCCGTCGAGAGTCGCATTCTTGCGGATGATCTCCAGCATGTCGGGCCTAAACTGCTCGAGCTTGACTCGGCTCAGGTCGAACGGCCGGTAGATGCCGAACTCGCGTTGCACGCCGGTGATGCGGTCCTGCGAGGGCTGCGCGAGATCGTAGCCCGCGCCGCCCGTGGCGCGCAGCTTGGAAATCATTTCTTCGTTGTTCGACAGCGTCACCTGCACTTGAATGCCGGTTTCCCGTTTGAAGAGTGCGATTACATCCGCCGGTGCATAATCGGCCCAGGTGATGAGGCGCAGCTTGGAATCATCCGCCGACGTCGTGCAGGCAAGGACACTCGCCAGCATCACCATTCCTGCCAGAAGGGCTCTCATCTGCAGTCGGCCAGCGCGTGCGCCCGTGTGAGCGTATCGTCAGTGCGCTGCGGCAAGTGCCCGCTCCTGATCCTCCGGCAGCGTGCGCGCGCAGGAAAAGTAGTGATACGCCGACCAGAACCCGGTCGGCGCCAGGCACAGGAGCGCCAAGCGCAACGAGGCGGCGTTAGCGATGTGGCCGGGCGCGAAGTAATCACTCAAAAACCCGATCAGCTGCGGTGCGACGACGAGGTTGCCGACGTTTGCAACGAGCAGCGTCGCGGCGCAGAACTGCGCGCGCATGCGCGGCGGCGCAAGATTGTTCAGCAGGCCAAAGCAGGGGCCGATGTAGAAATAGATCGCAGGCACGAAGATCCATAGCATCGCCTTCACAAGCTCGAGCGAATGCGTCCAGAAGATGATGATCGAGGGCACCGTGGCGAGGCCAATGCAGCCACCCATGAACCATACGACGCGACGCGCATCGTGCATGAATTTGCGCCCGAGAAAGCAGCCCGTGAACACGGTCGCACCGATGCCGGCGACCAGGTGGATGGGTCCGGTAATGCCCCCGGCCTGCCCGGCGCTTAATCCATAAGTGCGCATCAGAAAGGCTGGCGTCCAATAGGTGAGGCCCCAACCCCAAAGCGCCGTGATCGCGCTCGCCCACATCAGATGTATGGCAGAGCGCTGGCCGGAGAGAAATTTGATGGTTTCGATGATCGAGGGCTTGCGGCCGCTGCCCACGGCATCCATTTGTCCGCGGCGCGGCTCGCGAATCGTCAGATACACCCAGGCGCCGAAGACGATTCCCGGCACGCCGAGCGCATAGAACACGGCGCGCCAGCCGTATGCATCGGCAATGCGGCCCGCGAGGTCGTAGCCTACCCAGGCGCCAAGCGGCGCGCCGAGCGAGAAGACGGTGAGCGCCATCGGGCGGCGGGCACAGGGAAAGTAGTCGGCGATGATGGAGCTTGCGGCCGGTGTGCCGCCGGCCTCGCCCACGCCGACGCCGATGCGTGCCGTGAGCAGTTGCCAGTAGCTTGCGGCCACACCGAACAGCACGGTCATGCCCGACCAGGCGATCAGCGAGACCGCGATGATGTTGCGGCGGTTCAGCCGGTCCGCGAGGATCGAGATTGGAATGCCGAAGGATACGTAGAAAAGCGCAAGCGATACTCCGGTCAGAAACGCAACCCCCGAATCGGTGAGATGCATTTCCAGACGGATCGGCTCGAGCACGGTCGAGATGACGTAGCGATCGGCGATGCTCAGCGTGTAGACCATGCACATCACGAGGAGCACGTACCAGCGCACGAACGCGGAAGCGCTCGCTTGTGCCGGAATCGCCTCGATGGCCGCAACTTTGACCGTCATGCGCTGCCTGCGAATCCCGTGATACCTTGCGGGATCATGCCACGGCGCTCCCGCGCGCGGGTATGCTTGCGCGCCGGACATGTGCAACCGCAGATGCGGTGGCATCGGCAGCGCGATGGCATTGATTTCTTCTCGAGCAACTGCCCTCTCCCCGCAACTCCTATGCACAATACCAAAATCGGCTTCATCGGCTTGGGTAACGTGGGCGGCAAGCTTGCCGGAAGTCTCGCGCGCCATGGCCTTGAGCTTACGGTGCGCGACCTGAACGCGGATCTCGAGGCGCATTTCCTCGCGCAGGGCGCATCACGGGCGTCGTGCCCGCGCGAAATGGCGGAAAAAGTCGATGTGATCATCACCTGCCTGCCCTCGCCCGCGGCCTGCGCGGATGTGATGGAGAGCCCGGATGGCATTCTGGCGGGCCTCGCTTCCGGCAAGATCTGGCTTGAGATGAGCACGACCGACGCGGCGGAGGTCAGGCGCCTGGGAGCCCTCGTTGAGGCGCGCGGCGCTATCGCCATGGATTGTCCCGTATCCGGCGGCTGTCACCGCGCCGAAACGGGAAACATCTCGATCTTCGCCGGCGGCAGCCGCGCGGCCTTTGAGCGCGTACTGCCGATCCTCGCGATCCTCGGGCGGCGAATCCTCCACACCGGAGCTTTGGGTTCGGCATCGGTGCTCAAAGTGATCACAAACTATCTGTGCACGGTGCATCTTGCGGCGCTTGCAGAGGCGCTGTCGGTCGCCAAGGTCGCAGGCATGGACATGAACACCACCTACGAGGCGATCCGCATCTCCTCGGGCAACTCCTTCGTCCATGAAACGGAGTCGCAGGTCATCCTGAACGGCAGCCGGGACATCTCCTTCACCATGGACCTCGTCATCAAAGACGTGGGACTCTTCGACTCACTCGCGCGGGAGCTGCACGTACCACTCGAACTGTCGCCTCTGGTGCTCGAGATTTTCGAGGATGGCGCGCGGCGCTACGGACCGCGCGAATTGTCGCCCAACATCATCAAGCGCCTGGAGGAGGCGTGCGGGGTGCAGGTGCTCGGCGAAGGATTCCCGGCACAGATGGTGGATGCTGAACCCGAAGCACCTGGCTACGAGGTGCTGCCACGGCGCGCGCGCTAGACTCGGATCCGTAGGATCTGCAGCGCGTTAAGTTGCTGGGATTAGAAGGCGAATGCGCACGCTGCCAAAACCTCGGCAATAAATAGCATGCAGTTTGCTATATAACTATCTGATAATGCTGTATTTATTGTAAAATAAACCGAGGGTTGCGGCAATGACTCTGTGTATTTCTAAAATCCTTATGCCCGGCGCTCGCGCGCTCTTCCGGATCAATTGCCGCATTGGCCGCTGCGCCAATATGCGCGCCATCAGCTTCGCCATGGTCAGCTACGGCGCACTCGCATGCCAGGCCGAATCGCTCTTCAACTTTGCGACGACGCCAGGCCAGTTGCCCAAGGATGTCGTGCCTTCCGCTTATCGCATTGACATTGCGCCCGATCTTGAACGGCTCAAATTCTCCGCTCGCGAAGAAATTGACGTGAATGTTGAGCGCGCAACGGATGTCGTCACCGTAAATGCCATCAATCTTGCCATCGGCATGGTCGCTCTCGTCGGCGAAGACAGCGCGCCTGCACGGGTAAGCATTGATTCTGAGCACGCGAGTGCGAGCTTCCATTTTCCGCAGCCCCTCACCAAGGGCCGCCACACGCTTGCGATTGCCTATTCCGGTCTTATCCCGGCAACACCGGCCGGGATTTATTACAACGATTACGCGACGCCAGCCGGAACGCGGCGGATGCTCGTGACGCAGTTTGAGGCGACCGAAGCCCGGCGCATGTTTCCGGGCTGGGATGAGCCGCTCTTCAAGGCGACCTTTCAGCTTTCGGTTGAGCTGCCGAGCGACCTTCAGGTGGTCTCCAACACGCCGGTCGCGAGCACCGCATCCGCCGGCCAGAACGCGGCTGGCGTTGCATTGACGAAAACGACGTTCGCGCAAACGCCGCGCATGTCGACTTATTTGCTCGTGCTGTGCGCGGGCCATCTGCAGCGCATTCACGATGCATCGACCGGCACGGACATCGGAGTTTGGGCCGTCGAGGGCAAGGCCGAGCAGGGACGCGAAGCCCTGCAGGCCGCGCTCAAAATTCTTGCCTATTACAACAATTATTTCGGCGTGCCCTATCCCCTGCCGAAGCTCGACCTCATCGCCATCCCGGGTAACTTTGCTGCCGGCGCCATGGAAAACTGGGGCGGCATCACATTCATCGACAACGTGCTGCTGTTGAATCCGGCGTCCTCCTCCGAGGCTACCCGCCAGCAGATTTTCCAGGTCACCGCGCATGAAATGGCCCATCAGTGGTCGGGGGACCTCGTGACGATGGCGTGGTGGAACGATATCTGGCTGAACGAGGGTTTTGCCTCATGGATGGCGACGAAGGTGTCCGACGCGCTCAATCCGGACTGGCTCCCGTGGCTACGCCAGCACGCATCGAAGGAGCTCGCCATGAGGGCGGATGCGCGATCCACTGCACATCCGATCCAGGTGCAGATCGCGGATGACAGCCAGATCCGATCGGCGTTCGACTCGATCAGCTATCAAAAGGGCGAGGCATTCCTGCGAATGCTCGAGGTGTATCTCGGCGAGGATGCGTTTCGCGACGGTATGCGGCGCTACATGAAAGCGCACGCCTATTCGAGCGCAACGACCGGCGATCTTTGGGAGGCGTTACAGGCCGCATCCGGAAAACCGGTCGCGCAGATCGCCGCAGGATTCACCGAGCAGCCGGGCATTCCTCTGATTCGTGTCGCGACAGCGTGCCGCAGCGGCAGTACCAGCGCGGTATTGAAGCAGGAACGCTTCACCATCGACGATCCGACGGCAGCGCCGCTTGCTTGGAATGTGCCGGTGCAGATCGGCGTTATCGGTGGCGCGGAACCGGCACGTACACTGCTGATCGGCAAGTCTGCGCAGACGGTCAGTTTTCCCGGCTGCGGCAAGGCTCTTAAGGCTAATCTCGGCGACGCGGGCTACTACCGCGTTCAATACGACACCGGCGCTTTAAGCGCGCTCACGAAGGCGTATTCAATATTGGCGCCGGCCGATCGGGTCGACCTTCTGGCAGATGAGTGGGCTCTGGTCGCAGCAGGGCGTGCTCCGCTTGCCGACTATCTTGACCTCACACGCCGGCTATCGGGTGAATCCACGCTCGTCGTGTTAAGCGATGTGATCGACAAGCTTGATGCGATCGACGATCTTGCGCGTGACGCGCCCATGCGCAGCGCATTTCGCCGCTATGCGGTGCAGCTGCTGCGTCCCGCATTCGAACGGGTCGGATGGGATGCGCGCCCGGATGATAATAATCAGACGGTCCTCTTGAGGGCGGCGCTCATCGAGGCGCTCGGTCGATTCGGCGATGACGCGGTGATCGGCGAATGTAAACGCCGCTACGCTGCCTTCATCGCAGCGCCCGCGTCGCTGGCACCCAATCTGCGCACGCCGGTCATCCGAACAATTGCGCGCTACGCTGACCAGGCGACCTTCGAGCAGCTGCGCTCGCTCGGCAACACTGCGTCAAGCACCGAGGAGAAGCTGCAGTTTTATTATGCACTGGCAGGAGCTCAGAACGCGGCGTTCATCGATGAGAGCGTCAGGATTGCGCTCACCGACGAGATCTCCAACGGGCGGGTCAACCGCTTCCTGATCGAGCTTGCTCAACAATCAAGTAATCCCGATCTGGTCTGGAAGGACGTGCTTGCCGTGCGCGCCCCCATTCTCGCGAAGGTGCCCGGGGGCCGCGGCACAACGATGCTCGCGGGGATCGCACAGGCCTCTAGTGATCCGGCAGTCGGGCATGAGCTCCTGGCGCTGCCCGAAGCTCAGGTATCGCAAGGCGCCCGCTATGAAGCTGCAAGGGCGGTTGCGCGCATTCATGAAAGGTACGAATTCAGGAAGAGGCTGTTGCCCGCCCTGTCGCGGTGGCTGGGGAAAAACTAGGATCAACTGCCGCAGGCGCGCTGGCAGCTGTCGAATTCCACCTGCAAGGTCGTGTGGCGGATGCCGAACTTCTGCCGCAGGTCATCGCAAATCGAGTTCCTGAAGGTATCGTCGTGTGGAGACACTGTCGGTGCCACCAGGTGCACGGTCAGTGCGGCTTCGCTGGTGCTCATTCCCCACACATGCAAATCGTGCACCTCAGCGACTCCGATGCACGTTGAGAGGTAGGTGTGCACTTCCTGCAGGTCGATGCGCCGTGGCACTGCATCCATCGATAGATGCAGCGCATCGCGCAGCAGGCCCCAGGTTCCGACGAGAATCGCCGTGACGACGATGATGCTGACGAGGGGATCCACCCACGTCCAACCGGTACGCAAGATGATGAGTCCCGAGAGCACGACGCCCGCTGAAACGACGGCATCACCCACCATGTGAAAAAATGCGCTGCGGATGTTGAGGTCATGCGCATGGCCGGCGCCGCCCAGGAGCCAGGCGCTGCCGCCGCTGATGACCATGCCGATTGCCGCGACGATCATCACGATCTCGCCGCCGACAGCTTGCGGCTCGAGGAGACGCTGCACGGCTTCCCACGCGATGGCGCCGCTTGTGAAGAGGAGGAGTACGGCATTGCCCAGCGCGGCGAGCACTGAGGCCCGGCGCATGCCGTAGGTAAAGCGGCCGCTCGCTGGGCGCAGGGCGAGGATGGTGGCCACGAGAGTCGCCGCAAGGCCGAGGACGTCACTCAAATTGTGGCCGGCATCGGCAATCAGTGCGACGGAATTGGCGATGAACCCGTACGCAAGCTCCACACCGACAAAGATGAGGTTGAGCGTTACGGCCAGCGCCAGTCGGCCCTGCACGGCCGTAGCAGGCGCGTGTCCATGATTATGGCTGTGGCCGTCACCATGGCCGTGATTATGTTCACCCTCGTGCGAATGACTGTGACCGCGCGCTTGGCGTGCCGGGTGGTGCTCGTGTGTGGGGGCAGTCTTCAAGGGAGCCAAGTATACGGGTCCCCTCGAGCGGGCGTCAGCTTGCGACGAAGAGCACCGAGCGCTCCGTGTCTTCCAGCACCGTGGCCGCCACTTCGCCGAATGACAGCGTCGCTCCGGGCCGCCTGCTGACGCCCATGACGATGAGGTTATGTTTGCCGCGGCGCGCGTGCTCGAGGATCGCCTTGGCGGGAGTGCCGTGCGCTGTGGCGGCCGTGCGCACACGCACGCCGTATTGATCCGCAATTTTGACGAGGTCCTTGAGCACCGCTTCCTGCTCGCGGCGCTGTGCGCCCAAGATGGCCAGCGGCCTGGCGCGCGTCGTAGTGGCGCCGACATACAACACAGTCAACGGTCGACGGGTCGCGCGCGCCAGCGCAACCGCCACTTCAGCACCGTGGCGCGACACTTCGCTGCCGGTTATGGGAGCGAGAATATTGAGGTTCGCACACGAGGCATCCTCGGCGTGCGCACCCAGCGCCAGCGCAACCGCGATGGGGCCTGGGAAGGCGGCGGCGATGCGCGAGACCTCATCGTCAAAGCCACCTTCGCCGCCGCGCACCGGATCACGGCCGATCATGAGAAGGTCGTAGCCGCGGTGCGCCTCGAGTGCGACCGCCTCGGCGGACAGTGCCTGCTGTGATCGCAGCGTCACGTCCACGGCTGGTGGACGCGCATCCGCCGTGGCGCGATCCGCGGAGCGTCCGGCAGCGGCGGCTCCTTTGAGGACGCTTGCCGCGCGGCGCGCAGGAATCTCGATGTCCTCCTGCAGGACGGTCACAGGCATTCCGCGGGTGCCGGCGATGAGACCGGCGAGGCGCGCGGCGAACGTGCCGTTCATGCTGTCGTCGACGGCGACCAGGAGCCGCTCAAGCTGCGGCACGAACCCCAGACTCTCCACCTCCTCTTTTTCCAGGCGCGCCTTTTCTGCGGCTGACAGCGGCACGCGTTTCAGAGTAAAGCGCAGCGTCGGCGGCATGATCATCGTTGTGATCACCGCCATCGTGACGATCAGCGTGTAGAGATTCTGCGTAAGTACACCCATCGACAGACCGATCGAGGCGACGATCACCTCCGTTGCACCGCGCGCGTTCATCGCGCACCCAAGTGCGAGCGCTTCGCGCCGTGTGAGGCCCCCCCAATAGGCACCAGCAAATGCACCGGAGAACTTGCCGACGCTCGCGATCAGGATGAGACCCAGCGTGAGAATGAGAAAATCCGGATGGCGCAGGATCGTCAAATCCGCCGTCAAGCCGGCAATCCCAAAGAATACGGGCATGAATAGGGCGCTGGTGAGGCCGCCCAGCTGCTCGCCGATTTCACGCGTCAGGATGGGGGACTCGCCGATGAGAATGCCCGCGACGAACGCACCCAGGACTGTGTGGACGCCGATCATCTGCGTCGTGAGCGCCATCCCGGCCATGAGGAGCAGGATCAATGTCACGACCGCCGCATCGCTCACGAAATGATCGTTGGTGAAGCGGATGAGGGCAAATACGACGCGCCGTCCGAGCGTGAAGCTGACGATGAGAAACAGCGCGGTGCCGAGGATGCTTGCGCCGACGGAGCCCAGATCCACGCGCCCGCGCGCCGCAAGACTCAGCGTCACGGCAATGATGATCCAGCCCACCGTGTCATCGATGATGGCCGTGGCGAGAATTATCTGTCCGAGATTGCGCCGCGCGAAATTCATCTCGCGTACCACCACGGCGACCACCTTCACCGAGGAGATGGAGAGCGCGGTGCCAAGGAAGAGCGCCGTGATGAGGCGGTACTGCGGCTGCGGCAGCAGTGACGCCGGCAGCGATTCGCCGAGCAGAAAGCCGCAAACAAAGGGCAGCGCGATGCCGCTGATGGAAGTCGACAGCGCGGCGCGCCCGATGCGCCTGATAAGGCCGAAATCGGTTTCCATGCCCGCGAGGAGCAACAGCATGAGAATGCCGAGCTGCGCAATCGCATTGATCATGCTCATCTGCTGCGGATTGGGCGGGAAGAGCGCGTGCTGAGCGGATGGCCACAGAAGGCCGAGGAAAGAGGGTCCGAGCAGGACGCCGCCCAGCAGCTGTCCGATGACCGCTGGCTGGCCGACGCGCTGCATGAGCTCGCTCAGGAGCCGTCCGACAAGGATCAGAATTGCGATCTGCGCCAGCAGCACAAATTCGCTCGAGTCGGTCCGGCTACCGGCCGCTGCGAACGCAACGGCCGGTAATGCTGTGGCGAGGGCCACCACTGAGCGTACGGCTAGGCGCACGGAGGGCTGGCGCAGGCCATCGCTGCTATGCTTACGCTCGCGCTAAGACAGGGTGTCTCAGCCTTGAACGCTGCAATTTCTGCAAGGTCTATGCAATCTTTGCAATCACACCTTGCTGCGAACGGGTGTCGCAGATGATTCCACTTCGATGGTGCCATGGTGGCTTGCCTGGCCGCCCTTTCGGCCTGCCTCCGCAGCGAGCCCCGGATTTTGCGAGAAACTGCGCTTCTCGTCCGGGACACTCTGGCCGCCCTTGCGACCCGCCTGCGCCGCAAGCTCGCGGTTTTGCGAGAAGCTGCGCTTCGCGCCCGGCACGCTCTGGCCGCCCTTGCGGCCGGCTTCAGCTGCGAGCCTGCGATTCTGCGAAAAACTGCGCTTCTCGTCGGGCACGGCGCGGCCGCCCATGCTGGCGATCTGCCGTTGCCGTTCCTGCTTCATCGATGCGAATCCGCGATTGGATGTTCGCCCGTCCTGCGTCCTTTCTTGAGTCATATGGTTCTCCTCAGCGTGCTACACGTTGCGCTTGCCCGGTGGCGCGCGTCAACAAATCTGACTGTCGGTGCTCATACAGCAAGACCTATGCCGCATTGCAAGATGACCGACAAGGCAGCCTGTTGAAAGTTCATTAAGGGGTGAGCCGGTCGATGACGAGGTCGGCGAGCCCGTCACGGCCAACAAGGTAGGTAATTTCGCCGAACGGGTCCCCGGCTGCGCCGGTCGCCTGCCCCGAACGGGCAATTCGCGCGATGATCTGCACGGTATCGCCTACTGCGAAGCGCCGTTCCGGGAGCATCGAATCGGCCGGGGTCAGATCGACACGCTGTGGAAAATGACTCTCCAGGCGCTTCACCGCAAGTGGCGGACCCGGCCGATGCGGATCACGCACGATGACGAAGAGTGGCACCGAGTCGCTGCCGCGCGCACTGATTGCGGGCGCCAGCACCACATTGAGGCGCACGCTTGCCGCAGTACTCGCTGCCGGCGCGCCGGCAGGCGCCGCGCCCGCTGCGGCAGTGGGGGCCTGGGCCTCGTCGGCCAGCTGGTGGTCGATCTGTGCGATCTCCTGCTCCAGAATCGGCCGCACGTTCGCAGGAGGGTCGAGCGCCAGCAGGTGCGTGAAGCGCTCCCGCGCAAGCGGCAGCGCGCCATGACGTAACGCGGCTGCGGCCCCGTAGAAGAGCGCCTTGCCTGAATTCGGATCCAAGGTGAGTGCGCGTTCAATCAGCTTTCCGGCCCGTCCGTCAAGCTCGGCGGGATCGCCGAGCACCAGCGCCTCGGCGATTCCGATCACGGCGTCGGGGTTTCGGCCATTGGCGAGCCGATCGGCGCGCTCGTAGGCGCGCACCGCCAGCGGCAGCTGCTGCAGCACTACGTAGGAGTGGCCGAGCATCAGCCATCCCTGCAGATCGTCGGGATTTTGCTCGAGCTTGCGCGCAAGCCGCGCCACCATGTTCTGCGGCAGATCCGCCGCTGGAGCCTGGCTCCACGTCCAGTTACTCCATGCGATATAGCAGGCTGAGCCCCCGATGACGATCACGAGCGCAGCAGCCAGCGCCGCCTTTGGCGCAGGCTGGGAGTCGCGTCCGCCCCTTGCGAGCGGCACCACGACCAGGAGCACGGCCCCGATCGTGAGCACGACGGCGAGCAGGATGAATGCCGCCATCAGCCCCGCCCGTCATCGTCCGGGACGTCAGGGTCCGTCGCGGTGAGTGCGGCACGCTGGCGCACGACGCGTACGGCGACGCCGAGGCCGATCAGCAGAAAGAGCGGCGGTGCGAGCCACAGCCACGCGTTGCGTAACGAGAAGCGCGGGCGAAACAGAATGAACTCGCCATAACGCGACACCATGTAATTGCGCACGTCTTCATCGCTCTTGCCGGCGAGCAGCATGTTGCGCACTTCGCGGCGCAGATCCGACGCAAGACCGACCGGGGAGTCCGCAATCGACTCGTTTTGGCATTGCATGCAGCGCAGCTCATGCGTGAGTTCAAGATAGCGCGCCTCGAGCGCCGGATCGGCAATCGACGTCGCATCGATGCCGTGCGCCATCTGCGTGCCGCACAGCACGCCAATGAGGACGATCGCAAACCCGATGCGGCACATCACAGGCCTGCACTCGCGGGCCGCGCCAGCCGCGGAAGAAAATCCTGGGTCCAAGACTCGCGCGTCAGCGGGCCCACAAGTTTGTAGACGACGACGCCTTGCGGATTCACAAGAAAGGTTTCGGGGGCGCCATACACGCCCCAATCGATGGCGGTGCGGCCATCATGATCTACGCCAATGGCCTGATAGGGATTACCGAGCTGCGCGAGCCACTCGAGCGCGTGGTCATCCTCATCCTTCCAATCAAGGCCAATGATTGGAATTACTCCGCTGTGCCCGACCTCAACCAGCATTGCGTGTTCCGCGCGGCACTCTACGCACCAAGTGCCCCACACGTTAAGAAGATACCAGCGGCCCTTAAGATCCGCAGAGCTCACCTTATGCTGTGCGTCGGTGAGGCTCGGCAGAGCAAAACCCGGTGCCGCGCGACCCACAAGCGGCGATATGATGATGCCCTTGTCCGGCGAGTGGCGAATGCTGATCGCGAGTACCACCACGAGCAGCGCAAAAAGCGCCAGCGGCAGCGCAAACCGATTCAACCGGCGCGCTCCTGCGCCGCGGCGCTGGCCGGGGTCATCTCCTCGGTGGCGCTGCGAGCGGCGGCTCGGTAGCGCCGGTCGCTGCCTGCAACGGCGCCGCCTATCGCCATGATTAGCGCCGCGAGCCACACCAGACTGATAAGCGGACGCACCTGAATGCGCACGCTCCAGCGGCCCGCGCCGAGATCATCTCCCAGCGCGATGAGAAGATTGGTGCCGCGATTCATTTGGATCGCGGCCTCGGTCGTCACCGCGCCTTGCACCCAGTAGCGGCGTTTCTCGGGATACAGCGTGCCGAGCGGCACTGCGCGGCGTGTCACGACAACGCTGCCGCGCACACCGTCGTAGTTTGGACCTTCCATGCTGCGCACGCCCTCGAAGCGAAACTCGTAGCCGCCAACACTTGCCAGCTCGCCGCGCCCGAGCGCGACGTCATGCTCCTGGGTGAAGGACTGCACGACCGTGATCCCGATGACAAACAGGCCGACGCCGATATGGGCGATGGTCATGCCCATGACTGAGCGCGACAGCGTGAGCTTGCGCCGCCAGCGATCGATGGGGTCGACGAGCGAGGAAAGGATGATCCACGGCCCGAGCGTCAGTCCCACGAGCGTCAGAATCCTTCCCTGCGCGAATACGCCGAAGGACACGGCGAGTGCCAGCACTAAGGAGATCGCCAGTGTTGCGAGGATTGCGCGCTGCTGCTGCCCGAGCCTACCGCGCTTCCAATTCGCATGCAGTCCGACCGGCAGCAGCGCGAGCAGCGGCAGAATAGGCATCAGGAAAGTGGGATTGAAGTACGGCAGCCCAACAGAGAGCGTCGGCAGGCCAAGCGCGTCCGCGATCAGGGGCGCCATCGTGCCGCCGAACACAATCGCCGCTGCGATCACGAGCAGAATGTTGTTGAACAGCAGGAAAGACTCGCGCGCACCGAGCTCAAAACCCGCCGACGAGCGCAGCAGCGGCGCGCGCCAGGCATAGAGCGCAAGCGAGCCGCCGATCATGATGATGAGGAACGCCAGAATGAATATGCCGCGAGTCGGATCCGCCGCGAAGGAATGCACCGACACGAGCACTCCGGAACGCACGAGAAAGGTGCCGAGGAGGCTCAGGGAAAAGGCGAGAATGGCCAGCAGCAGCGTCCAGCTTTTGAAGAGCCCGCGCTTGTCTGTTACCGCGAGGGAATGCACGAGCGCCGTGCCCACCAGCCATGGCATGAATGAGGCGTTCTCCACCGGATCCCAGAACCAGAATCCGCCCCATCCCAGTTCGTAGTACGCCCACCAGCTGCCGAGCGCGATGCCCACCGTCAAAAAGGCCCAGGCGGATGTCGTCCACGGTCGTGTCCAGCGCGCCCAGGCCTGATCGAGGCGGCCTTCAAGCATCGCTGCGCAGGCAAACGCAAAGGCGACCGCGAATCCGACGTATCCCGTGTACAGAATGGGCGGATGAATGGCGAGCGCGGGATCCTGCAGAATGGGATTGAGGTCACGGCCATCCGGCGCCGCCGGGATGAGGCGCAGGAATGGATTTGACGTGGCAAGCGTAAAGAGCAGAAAGCCGAAGCTCACGACTCCAAGAACGCCCAGCACGCGCGCGCCAAAGCGCACCGGCAGGCGCGCCGCGCCGATGGCCACCGCCAGCGTCCAGCAGGCAAGAAGAAAAATCCACAGCAGCAACGACCCCTCGTGCGCGCCCCACAAGGCGGTGACGCGGTAGAAAAGCGGCAGCGCGGAGTTTGAGTTCTCCGCGACGTAGCGCACGGAGAAGTCGTGCGAGACGAATGCCGACACGAGACAGGCGATGGCGGTCGCCACCATGACGAATTGTCCGGCGACGGCCGGCGCGACTGCGGCAAGCCAGCGATCGCGGCGCAGATGCGCACCGGCAATGCCAAAGAAGGCCTGCAAGCCCGCCAGCAGTAGCGCCAGAATCAACGCAAAGTGCCCAAGCTCCGGCAGCATCTATGAACCCGTCCGGGTGCCGCCAGCGGCGCTTGCGGCTTCCTTTTTCAAAGCGCGTGCAACTTCCGGCGGCATGTACTTCTCGTCGTGCTTGGCGAGCACTTCGTCGGCGACGAAAACCCCATTCGTGCCGATGCGCCCGTGCGCGACCACCCCCTGCCCTTCACGGAATAGATCCGGCAGCACCCCGGTGTAGCGCACCGGCAGCTCATGTCTGAAGTCCGTGACGACGAAGTCAACCTCCAGGCTTCCCGGCGCGCGGTGCACACTGCCCTTCTCGACCATGCCGCCCAGGCGAAAACGCTGGTCGAGCGGCGCTTCGCCCGCCACCACCTGCGAGGGGTCGAAGAAAAACATCACATTCGCACGCAGGGCCCGCAGCGTGAGCCCGCCGGCGATGGCGACTCCGGCGAGAATCCCGAGTACCAGGGTCAGGCGGCGGCGGCGCGGCGTCATGGCGCTGCACTCCGGCCGAGTACCCGGCGGCGCGCCTCGGCGCGCGCCCGGGAGAGGGAGCGCCGCGCCCATACGATATTCAGGATCATGATCGCGAGAGTGAGCGCATACGACGGCCAAACGAAGCGCGCATAACCGCCCATGTGGAGAAATTCATTCATCCTGCCAACGCCTCGCGTATCCAACTCGCCGAACGCTCACGCCTGAGGATCTCACCGCGCAGACGCACGAGGAGCAACGCGACGAAGAACAGGGTGAACCCCAGCAGCATCATGAGGAGCGGCAAGAGCATCGCTACGGGCATCTCGGGCTTCGCAAGCTTCATCACAGACGGCGCCTGGTGCAGGGAGTTCCACCAAAGAACGGAATAATGAATGATCGGCACGTTGATGACACCCACAACCGCGAGCAAGGCGCTGCCACGATCGGCGCGCTGCACATCGTCTATCGCGGAGCGCAGCGCCATGTACCCCAGATACAAGAAGAGCAGAATGAGTTCGGACGTCAGCCGCGGGTCCCACTCCCAATAGGTCCCCCACATCGGCCGTCCCCAGAGGGAGCCGGTCACCAGCGCTGCGACCGTAAAAGATGCCCCGATAGGGGCACAGCTCGCCGCCGCCGCGTGCGCGATCTTCATCCGCCAGATGAGTCCGACGGCCGCCGAAACCGCCATGGTCACATAGACCATGAGCGACATCCAGGCACTCGGCGCATGCACGTAGATGATCCGAAAGCCATCGCCCTGCTGATAATCCGGAGGGGCGAGCACGAGACCGCCGTACAGACCGGCCACTATCAGCGCGGCTGCCGGCCACGCAAACCAGGGGGTCAACCGTGCGGCGAGTGCGTAGACGTGCGGCGGCGAGGCGAGGCGATGAAACCAGGTCCAGGTCATTAATCCTCGCTATTCGAGACTGATGCGCACGGCCGCCGAGGCGGCGAGCGGCGCGAGCGTCACGCCGAGCACGGCCATGGCGCCCAGAAGATAAACGGGCGCCGCGTAGCTTACTCCGCGGATTGCCAAATCCGTGGCCTGCGCTCCGAAGATCAGCACTGGCATCGACAGCGGCAGCGTCAAGAGCGTGAGCAGCACTCCGCTTCTCCTCACTCCGAGAGTTAACGCGGCGCCGATCGCACCTATCAGACTCAACACGAGCGTACCCAGGCCGAGCGGCAGGATGATCCCAGCCAGCGCCGTGTACGGTACACCAAGCGCCATCCCCGCAAGGGGCGCCATTAGCGCAAGCGGCACGCCGGTCAGCAGCCAATGAGCAGTGGTCTTGGCAAACACGAGCCACGTGAGGGACTGGCCGGAGAGCGCATATTGTTCGAGTGTGCCGTCGTGAGCGTCATCGCGGAACAGAAACTCCAGCGCGAGAAGCGATGCCAGGAGCGCCGCAACCCAGAGCACTCCGGAGGCAATCTCGCGCAGGCGTGCAAGCTCTGGTGATATCGACAACGGGAAGAGCGTCGTGACGATGGCGAAGAATGCGAGCGGCTGCACGAACTGGCCCCGCTTGCGCAGCGCGACCCGCAGATCACGCGCGAGGATAAGCCGCGCCGCTTGCAGTGGGGAAGCGCTCACGCGGCTGTTAACTCAAGCCGTCGCGGCGCAGCGTTCTTCACCGGCAGATCCTGATGCACCGCGACGATGACGACACCGCCGGATGCGAGCTGCGCATCGATGAGACTCCCGACGAGACATTGTCCGTCGGCATCAAGATTCGTCGCGGGTTCATCCAGAATCCACAGCGGCGCGGCAGCCAAGATGACACCGGCGAGCGCCACGCGCCTCTTTTGGCCCGCCGAAAGCGTCCGAACCGGCTGCTCGCGCCAAGCGCCGGCGCCGGCACGCTCGAGTGCAGACGTGATATTTGTATCGCTTAGCGGGCGACGGACACCGATCCAGTACCGCAGATTTTCGCGCGCAGTGAGATCTGCCTTGAGCGGCGGCTCGTGCCCGAGGTACACGAGCTGCGAGTGAAAGGCCGCCAAATCCTCGAATATGTTGCGACCCTCCCAGAGCACTCGTCCATCCTCAAGGTGCAGGAGCCCGCACAGAGTGCGTAGCAAACTCGTCTTGCCAGTGCCGTTTGCGCCGGTCACCTGCAGCATGTCGCCGGCTGCGACTTCGACGTTGACCCCGGCTAGAACGTGGCGTTCGCCGCGCCACAAATGCAGACGCTCGGCCTTAAGGCTTCGGACGGCCATAGCGCTCCTAGAGATGTAATCCTGCCCAGAGTCTCGCAAATTCAGCGGCTTAGCGCTATGGACTAAAGTGTCTTCGGCCTGCGTCACCGCAGGGTTCTTCTGTAGAATCACTTGCGAGCACACCCTGCCCGGGTGGCGAAATTGGTAGACGCAAGGGACTTAAGTCAATTGAGCACCCAGTCGGAAACCTCTGGTGTGAATGGGGTCAAAGTCGGAGAACCAGTCCACGCGAGGGTGACTGCAACCCCGAGCTAAGCCGAACCGCCGCGGCGGTGCGGAAAGTGTAGAGACTTGACGGCTCCTGCCTAAATCGCGCGCGGCGACAGGGCAAAGGTAAAGTCCAGACTCCAAATGCATGCGCTCGTGCGTGCAGCAGCGAAAGCTGTAGCGAGTACGAAAATCCCTTGGGGGAGACCCCATGCCGGTTCGATTCCGGCCCCGGGCACCACCTACCCCCAAAGGGGGTACGGTGCAGAATCAGAAACACTACGTAACTGCATGGACGCCCGCGCGGCCCGCGCCTACCCTGCAGCGCCATGCATCCCGAGGGTCGCCACATCGCGCGGATAACGTGCCGAGCGTGCGGCCGTGTGGTCGAGGTTGACCCGGCAATGCGCAGAAGTTTGCACGGACCGCGGTTGTTTCGCGCCTCGCGATGCAGTCAGTGCGTTGCTCGCGAGCCAGAAGTGTCTATACGGTCGGAATGCCCGCCGGGCGACTCCGGTACGCACTCCGTGCACTATTTATTTCGCTGCGAACGTTGCAGAGCGAGCACGGCTGCTTGAAGTTCGCGAGCCTGCGCAGCCTGAGCGGCCTCGAGCTGGTGCACCTCGGTGGCCAAGGTCGCATTGACTTGCTGCTGCTTCTGCAGCTCGTTCAACAGCATCGGCGCGAGTTCGTCGTAGCGCACGCCATCTATTCGGCCGTTCTCATCCCGAATCACCAGTTCTGGGTACACCTTTGCCACCTCTTCCGCGATGAGGCCGTATTGACGCGTGCCTGTCACATCGCTCTTGAGCATGAAGCTCACCGGTCGCAACCGCTCTAGCTTCGCGGTGTCCGACCCCATCGGCGCAATGGCCGTCTTGAAGCGCTCCGAGGAGACCGTCACTCCGAGCTGTCCGGTTGAGGAGACGACGACCGCGCTGCCCGCGACCGAGGTGCCATAGATCCCGGCGATATAGGTTGCGACCTGGGTTCCCTGGATGCCGATCCGCGTGACCCCCGACTCGCCCGCAACCCCACGATTATTGATATCGATATTGTTGCTACCGGTCGTCAGGTTGAAACCTGCAAAGTATCCGAGCCCAACGTTGTACGCGCCACCCGTATTGCTATATAGAGCGCCATAGCCGACAGCGCTGTTTTGACTGCCAGTAGTGTTTTCAAACAACGCTTTGACACCCATCGCGTTGTTATAGCTGCCGGTCGTGTTCGCCTGGAGCGTGGCGTACCCTGCGGCATTATTCTCCGTGCCAGTTGTATTGCTGTACAGCGTCTCGTAGCCGACTGCGGTGTTGTAGTTGCCATTGTTCTTGAATAACGCCGAGAACCCCAACGCACTGTTGCCAGTGCCAGTCGTATTAGCTTGGAGCGCCTCGTATCCGGAAGCGGTGTTGTTCTCGCCGGTCGCGTTGGCATAGAGCGCACTGTACCCGGAGGCGGTGTTGTCACTGCCGCTCGTGTTGGAATAGAGCGCATCCACCCCGGAGGCGGTGTTGCTGCCGCCGGTCATGTTGGAAAAGAGCGCCTCAAACCCGGAAGCGGTATTGTCGAGGCCCTGCGTGTTGGAATAGAGCGCGTAGGCTCCTGAGGCGGTGTTGGCGACGCCGATCGTGTTGGCAGAGAGCGCGTTGGCCCCGGAAGCGGTGTTAAAGCTACCGGTCGTGTTTAACGCGAGCGCTTGGTAGCCTGAGGCATTGTTGTAGTTGCCAGTCAAGTTGGCTTGAAGCGCCACGACCCCGATGGCGGTGTTGTCGGCGCCGGACGTGTTGGAATAGAGTGCCTCATACCCGGCAGCGGTGTTGGCGTAACCGCCACCATTAAGGGGGGTAAGGCTCAATAACGCATCGGTACCCATCGCCGTATTAAAATACACATCGCTATGCACCACGTCCGGCGGCTGTTGACAATAAGCGGATTCGGCCATCGCAACCAGGGCCGTGATCACGACGAAGGAATACCTATTGAGCGCTTTCATGGCGTACAGCCCCTATTTCCGTGTTGATTGATGTCGTTTGCATAAACACGCGGCAAGTTCCCATCACTTACCGTTGACCGATACCAGCGGCCATCGCTTCAAATCAATTCGTTCTTGTATGCTGTTGCGAGCCCGAGTCAACCAGGAGCGAGTCCGACACTGCGTCGCGCCTACGACTTCCACTTGGCACGCTCAGTCTCCGCGCTCCCATCCCCGCGAGAATCGTCCAGACCAACTCAAATATCCGAACCTTGAAGCGCCTGATCGTCGCCACCTACCAAGCCAAGAGCGAGAATGAAATGCAGGCCGTCGCGTTCGCGCTTCTTCACTTAATCTTATTCCCCCGTGGGAATAAGCATAGTCCCAGCCTCCACATTCATTCCGCCGGTGGCAGTATCCAAATCCTGCGACGAAAAATAGCCGTTGCCCATCGCACTACCGGTTGTGTAAAACCCAAATTCTCCAATCGTTTGGCCGGTGCCAATGAGCGGCGACTCGCCAACGTAAAAAAAACTCACATTTACGAGGGACCCGTTGTCGGGAACATTAATCAAGAAATTCTGCGTGAAGCCAACGAATTGCACGGTACAGGTCCAATCGGCGTTCGGCACAAAACACTCGGAAGGGCCCTCAGCAGTGAAATTCGGGATATCGTATATGGTGAAGTAGGTACCCGAGGGTTCCGGTGGGGAAATTGTTGAACTAAGCTCCTCACCCTTCTGCAAGTTGATTTTGTATTCTCACTTCGATAGCCCGGTTTTGGCAGGCTTGACCGTCGGCTGGCCGGGCACGACACCAGCACCTGCGTGGCCGCCCAACCCGAGCACCGCCACCAGTCCGAGCAACGAACTGACGCAAGATTTTCTCATGCTGGCTCCCTAATTTCTCCGTTACGCGCTCACACGTCCAATTCTCCGCCTCGATCCTTCGTGGTGTCAATGCGGTGACTTCAATAAACGGATTTTTGCGTTCGTCAGGCAGCGCGCTGAATCTCACTGTGCGTTCTCATATGAGAGCCCACCTTTTGCCGAACTCAGCGGCCGCCTGACTGCCTGCGGGACTCGCGCTCGTTACCCGGGCTGACCATTAATCAGAAACGCTACATAATCGCGAGTTGATCTAAAACAGCATGAGTGACGTCTCAAATTCCGGTACGGCGGCAAAGAAAATAGTCTCAGCTTCGACGCGGCTCATCATTCGTGCCACGCCGCAGGATCAAGGCGCGGGGCTCGGGGCTAGTAAGTTCCACGCGAGACGGCAACCTACTTGTTACAGGGAAACGCTTCGGGAATCGCATATGCCAAAGCGGTCTCAATGGCGACGGTATCCTTAAGTTTCTTTCGTTGGATTATCTCGTCCAGCATATCCACATAGAACGACTTCCGTATGCCGGTCTTGTTAGGTGGGCAATCCAAGGGCGGCGCATGTTGAGATGCATGCATCGCATCTGCATAGTTAAAGCCGTAGGCAAACCCTACGATATACGACTCTAATGCGTTCCATGCGTCGCCACCTGCCGCTCTTATGTCGTGATACTCCTTAATGGTGTACTCAGCTTCGGCGGCCGTCGAGGCGAGTGCGAGCACGCACATTATTGCTATTCGCTTCATAGGTTATCCCTCATATCTTGAGTTTCAGTCGGTCAAGCTTTTCTTCGTTAAAAAAATCGCGGATATCTACTGGACTCTGGGCACCCCCGGGCTTGCCCTCTTTTTGCCTGCTGGGCGAGTAGGTGTTTATAAAGCTTCTCGAAGTCCTCGTAGTCACCCCCGCGCCTTTCCACGCGGGCCTCCTTTATTAGATCTTGCGCCGCGACCCAGTAGTACTCTATCCAATCTGAAAATGCGTTATAGATCTTATCCTCATCAACGTCATTTGGGCGGCGTACAGCCCGACCTTTTCAAAAAGTCGAGCACCCTGGTGTTGTTTGTCGAGCACCAGCGCAGCCAACTTTTGACGAGCGCACCGCATGCCCATGAGCCGATGGCGCCGTGCTAGATCTTCGGGCAGCAGCAAGATCTTGACCTTTATCGGCTGGTTAGCTGCCCGCTTGCGTAGTGTGCTCCGAACCGCAACGCGTTTGGCAGGCATCGCGGGTGAGTAAATCTGGGCGCCCCCGGACGCTCGTAGGCCGTACGGCCCGACGCATGGACGAGCGTGCGGATGGCGAAAGCTGCGTCGTCGCCGAATATGGGGGTCGCCAAGCCAAGCGGGTTGGTCGGTCGTGAGGTAATCAAAGAGATCCCCGCGAGATCCAACCGTGACGCCGATCGCAGCATTGATCGGTGCAGGTTGGGCACGATTCGGACATGGCGAATCACAAACCTGAGGCGACAGAGAAATTTGGCCAAACGCTGAGCATTGGCCCGAAACCCTTTGACCCTCAGATCCAAGCCGCAAAAGTTGCAGCTGTCACGGACTTCCAACGGTGCACTGTGGCGCTCGAGGCCGCCAATAATGACGCCATGCGCGCACTGACGCGCCTGCTGTGGGCGTTTGGCGCGCAGCGCCTCGACGACATTCCTAGTCACGGGGTGCCTGACCTCGCCAAGCGCTGGGCGGACATCCGCCGCCCAGACTAAAGGCCCCGGTGCCGGCCGCGCGTGCCTTCGATCACGCGCAATCGACCAACGTGCAAGGAATCCATTCGCGTCCGCGAATGGACGGCTAAAACGGCTGTACTTCCGACCAGAATTAGGTAATCTCGCGCACGCACATAGCACTTTGCGCCGACGGTTTTTGTGTACCGGCCCGCCTTTACACAGAAGACTGATATGTCACAGTCAGATCCAGACGCAGCGCCAGACCCGGAATCCGGCCCAGACCCAAAGCTTGCGTTGTCGCGACGCCGACTATTCACAGGGCTGACGCTGATTCCGCTGCTGGCTGGGGAACTGCCAGGCTGCGGTGACTCCTCCGAGCACCCCGCGAAGAACGCAGCAGAGCTTCCGGGAAACTACAAGCCAACTTTCTTCAACGCCGACGAATGGGCGTTGGTAGTAGCTGCCTGCGACCGGCTCATTCCCGCCGATGAGCATGGGCCCGGCGCGGTGGAGCTCGGCGTGCCCGAATTCATCGATCGCCATATGCAAACACCCTACGCCAGCGGTGACATCTGGTACATGCAGGGCCCTTTCATCGAGGCGGCCGCGCAATTCGGATATCAGGGCCGGCTTTCGCTGCGTGACATCCTGCGTGTCGGTCTGCACGCCATCGATACCCATTGCCGGCAGGACTTCGCTGGCAAGCAATTCGTGCAGCTGGACCACGCTCAGCAGGAAACCTTGCTTAAGGCTGCCGAGTCTGGAGAACTGCACCTCGAGGGGCTCTTTTCGCAGCTGTTCTTTGCGCAGTTGCTTGCAGAAGTGCGCAATGGCTATTTCGCTGATCCGGTACACGGCGGCAACAAGGGCATGGGGTCGTGGAAGATGATCGGCTATCCGGGTATGCGCGCCGACTACACCGATTGGGTCGAGGTGCGCGACAAGCCCTATCCCTTGCCGCCGGTGGACTTGGCCGGACGCAGAGGCTGATTAAATGGCAACTACCCGAAAGCGAGCGGACGTAGTCATCGTCGGGATGGGTTGGACCGGCGCCATCATGGCAAAGGAACTTACCGACGCCGGGCTGCAGGTCGTGGCACTCGAGCGCGGGCCGGATCGCGACACGCAGCCGGATTTCGCCTACCCGAAGGTGGTGGATGAGCTCGAGGGTTCGGTGCATCGCAGGTTTCTGCAGAGCCTGTCGCGCGAAACCGTCACCGTCCGGCATGGCGTCGGCGACACCGCTGTGCCCTATCGGCAGATGGGCTCGTTCAAGCCCGGTACCGGCGTCGGCGGTGCGGGCAGCCACTGGTCGGGATGTCATTTCCGTGCGCTACCGGAAGATTTCAAGTTGCGCACTAATGTCGAGCACCGTTATGGGCGGCACTTCATTCCGCCAGAGATGACCATCCAGGATTTCCCGATTGCCTATGAGAATCTTGAGCCGCACTTCGATCATTTCGAGTACGTCTGCGGTACCTCGGGTAAGGCGGGAGTACTGAACGGTGTGCGGCAGGCGGGCGGCAATCCCTTTGAGGGCTCACGCCAGCGCGACTATCCGCTGCCGCCGAACCGCAACTATCTCGGCGCGGAGATGTTCTACACCGCAGCGCGTGAGGTGGGATATCACGCCTACCCGATTCCTGCCTCAAACGCGTCCGCGTCCTACGTGAACCCTTACGGCTGCCAGATGGGGCCGTGCAATTTCTGCGGCTTCTGCAGCGACTACGGCTGCCTCAACTATTCCAAGGCCAGTCCCAACGTCAACATACTGCCGGTACTGAGGCGACGCAAGGAGTTCGAATTACGCACGCACGCGCATGTGCTGCGCGTGAATCTCGACGGCGCAAAACGGCGCGCCACGGGCGTGACTTATCTGGACGCCCAGGGACGAGAAGTCGAGCAGCCTGCTGACTTGGTCGTGTTGTGCGCGTTCTCTCTCTACAACGTGCACCTGATGTTGATTTCGGGAATCGGACAGCCCTACGACCCCGTGGCGAATACGGGCACTGTGGGGCGCAACTACTCCTATCAGAATCTCAATCGGGTGGTGTTGTTCTTCGGTGAGGACGTCCAGGCCAATGGTTTCATCGGCAATGGCGGGGCCGGCACGACCATGGACGATCTCAACGGCAACCAGCTGGACAACGCCAAGGCGGGATTCGTCGGCGGCGGCATCATCTGGGCGCGGCAGCCGGGCGCCGGCCCGGTTCGCGGGATCACTGTGCCGCCCGGCACTCCGGCGTGGGGCAGCGAGTGGAAGAAAGCGATCAAGGCGGCATTCCGGCACTCCTTTTACTATGAAGTGCAGGGAGCCTGTATGTCGTACCGCAACCACTATCTCGACCTCGACCCGACCTACAAAGACGGTTTTGGTCGGCCATTGTTGCGGATGACCTTCGACTGGCACCAAAACGAAATCAAGGCTTCGCAGTTTCTGGTCGGCAAAGCTGTCGATATGTGCAAGACGCTCAAGCCGCAAGCACTATCGGGCGACGCAAAGAAGGACGGATCGCACTACAACATCACCCAGTACCAAAGCACTCACACCTGCGGTGGCGCCATCATGGGAGCCGATCCACGCACGTCGGCGCTCAACCGCTATCTGCAGTCGTGGGACGTACCCAACGTCTTCGCACCGGGGGCGAACGCGTTTCCGCAGAACAACGGGTACAACCCCACGGGCCTGGTCGGGGCGCTCACTTATTGGTCGGCCAAAGCCATCCGTGAACAATACCTGAAGACGCCCGGCGCATTGGTGCAGACCTAGTGACTCGCCATGAGTGCTTTCGTTTACCGCCGTCTACTCGCGTGTTTGCTGGCAGTCGTCGTGCTTTTGATTGGGGTCGTTTTGTTGGCGCTTTGGCCCACCCGCACGCGCGTGATAGCCGAGAAAATCGCACTGGATGACGGACTACTTGAACACGGGCGGTATGTCTCGATCGCGAGCGACTGCAGCGCCTGCCACACAGCCCCAAATGGTCGTGCGTATGCGGGCGGCCTTGCGATCGCATCGCCGCTTGGCGCGATTTACAGCACGAACATCACACCTGACCGCGCGACGGGCATTGGAAGCTACTCGCTGAGCGACTTTGACCGCGCCGTGCGTCACGGCATCGGGCTCCGGAATGTCACGTTGTATCCGGCGATGCCGTATCCTTCATATGCGCACATGACCGACGCAGATATCGTCGCGCTATACGTGTACTTCATGCGCGGCGTGACGCCGGTTCGCGCGCAGAATCATGGCAATGGCATTCCGTGGCCACTGTCGCTGCGCTGGCCACTTGCAATATGGCGCAAGATGTTTGCGCCGGATCCCGACGCCGTCGCGTTCAATGCCGCACGCTACCCGGACCCAGTCATCGCCCGTGGGGCTTATTTGGTGCAGGGGGCCGGCCACTGCGGCAGTTGCCACACGCCGCGGTCCTTCACGCTGCAGGAAAAGGCGCTCGAAGATTCCGGCAATGCCTATCTTGCCGGCGGCCAGGTAATCGACGGCTGGGTGGCGGTAGGTCTGCGCGGCAACTCTGGCGATGGCCTGGGTGGTTGGTCAGCTGAAGACATCATCGCCACGCTTCGCACCGCCCGCGATCCTGCCCATGCGGTGATGGGCAGCGCGATGAGTGAGGTCGTGGTGCACAGTACGCAGTACTTGAACGATGCCGACTTGCAGGCTGTGGCAGCCTATCTCAAGACCCTTCCGCCGGATACGCGGGCAGTGTCTTCGTTCAAGGCCGATCCAACGACCGCTCGTACGCTGGCATCTGGAGTCGAACCCGATCGGGGGGCGCAGCTATATGATGACAACTGCGCAGCCTGTCACCATACCGACGGCCGCGGCGCCACGCGCGCGCTGCCTGCCATTGCCGGCAACTCGTCCGTTTTGGCAGCCGATCCGACTTCGATCATTCACGTGATTCTGCAGGGTAGCCAGCTTCCAGGTACTTCATCCGCGCCTTCCCGCCTCGGCATGCCAGGTTTCGGCTGGCGGCTGTCTGATGAAGAAGTGGCACAACTCGGAACCTTCATCCGCCAGAGCTGGGGCAATCACGCGTCAACCATCAGTGCTGCTCAGGTACGCAAACTCCGTGGCAGTTTGGCTGACTCCCCCGCGTCTTGATACTGGCGCGGTACGTGGCAGCGCGGGCAGCAACGTAACACCCCAAGTCTGTAAAAAAATGAAGACGTCGATGGGATCCCGTCAGAACGCGCTTGGCCCAGAGCTGAGTTCAATTGCCGCATCCCGCACTTTCGCGTCCGTAGTTCCCCTGTTCGCATCAGGGCAACTCCTGCCCAGCGACGAGCTCAGGATTATTCTCGATCGGATCGAACGCTACGAGCCGGATATCCAGGCGTTTGCCGCCCTTTCGGTTGACGCGGCGCGGGCCGCCGCGGCTGCCGCGGACGAGCGCTGGAAAAAGCATGCACCACTTTCGCCGATCGACGGCATGGTCGTCGGCATCAAGGATATTATCGAAACTGCGGATATGCCGACCGGCCAGGGTAGCCCCATATGGGCCGGCACTGCGACGCGCCGAGACGCAGCCTCTGTGCAGGCCCTGCGGGAAGCGGGGGCTGTTGTACTCGGCAAGACGACGACCACCGAATTTGCTCTCACCGAAGCGTTGCATCGCACCCGCAATCCTCGCGACCTTGCCCGTACACCGGGCGGCTCCAGCAGTGGCTCCGCGGCCGCAGTTGCGGCGGGCTTTGTGCATGCAGCGCTTGGCACGCAAGTAGTCGGATCGATTTTGCGCCCCGCAAGCTACTGCGGTTGTATCGGCTTCAAGCCGACGTTCGGTGCACTGAATCGCGGCGGATCCTTCGACTATTTCAGCCAAAGTTGTTTGGGAGTGCTGGCAGCGAATCTCGGCGATGCCTGGCAGCTGGCAAGCGTGATTGCTGCGCGCGTTGGCGGCGATCCCGGCTGCGATCCGCTGTCCTCTGAGGCCGAGGCGCCGGCGCCGATCGCACCGGCGCGCCTGGCGATCGTCCGTCCCGAAGGATGGACCAATGCCACGAAGGGAGCGCAGGCGGCGTTCGATCGCGCAGTGAGCACGTTGAGCGCGAGCGGAGTCGAACTTGTCGGCGCCGCATTGGATCCAGTTGTCGCGCGGCTCGACGCTGCGCTTGCCGACGTGAAGCGTCCCTTGAACGCGATTCTGGATTGGGAAATGCGTTGGCCGCTCGCAACGTACCACTCGCGTTCTGCGTCCGGCTTGAGTGCTGCGATGGAAGGCCGGCTCAGAGCGGGGAAGACGATGACGCTTGAGGATTACCGCCGCCTGCTCGCTTGGCGGCGTGAATTGCGCGCCGAATTTGCCATGGCTATGGCCGGCTTTGACGCCGCGATTACCCTGTCGGCAACAGGCGCCGCGCCAATTGGCCACGGCAGTACTGGCGATCCTGGAATGAACGCCGCGGCCTCGACGCTGGGCGCCCCATGCATCTCGATGCCGGCGTTGGCGGATGCGGGTCTGCCTTTGGGCCTGCAGCTCATCGGCGCCGCCGGTTGCGATTCACGGTTGGTCTCGCTGGCCGAATGGATCATGCAGCGCCTGGCGTAACACGCACGACGCACCGATTCCGCATTCATGGTGCCAAGACCCAGCCTGTTGCGAAACTGACCCCGGGGCGGCGCCACCGCACTGCCGACCGGGATTTTTCCTCTCCGTGCTTGGACGCGCTATCCTCCGTATACGGAGGATCTGTGAACAGCAAAGCACCGAGATTCGATAAAGATTTCATCGCGCGCAAACGCAAGCAATTGACGAAGTTGCGCGACGAGCTTCTGAATTCGACGCAAGCGGCGGAGACGGAAGAAGAGAGTGTAAATTCCGAGTCTGCCGGGCAAGCACACGAAAACGAGGACGACGCACAGAGGCTCACAAGCCTGGAGCTCGAAGGCACGTTGGTTGGTCGTGATGTGTTGCGTCTGGCGCGTACCGAGCGCGCACTGGAGAAAATCGAGGACGGCACTTACGGGTTTTCGGACGAGAGCGGCGCGCCCATACCGATAGATAGACTCGAAGCAATGCCGGAAGCGATATATACCGTGGCGGAGCAGAAGGCACGCGATTCAATTGACGCGTCCCAGGCCTCCCTTGGCAAGAGAACGTAGCCTCCGCATGCCGGCTGGTTCGCCAGATACCAGAGCGACGTCGGTCCGCGTAACCTACTAACCCATACGCGGCTTTGAAACTCGCGAGCACACCGCGCGCCAACACAGGCGCAAGAGAGAACCCCGCGACAGCGGGGTCCTCTTAGCTTGCTGGAGTTGACTTACAGTCGGATCGTGACTGCCTTGGTACTGAGATAGTTTTCCAATACGGCTTCACCCATCTCACGGCCCCAACCCGACTGCTTATAGCCGCCAAATGGCAGTGCCGCGTCGAAGATGTTGTAGCAATTGATCCAAACGGTGCCAGCTTTTAGCTGCGCAGCCAGCGAGTGCGCCTTGCTGACATTGCGGGTCCAGATGCCGGCGGCGAGTCCGTAAACACTGTCATTTGCCGCCCGGACCAGATCCTCATCCATCTTCGAGAAAGGCATTGCTGTCACCACAGGCCCAAAGATCTCCTCCTGCACGATCTTCATGTTCGGCTTGGTGTCGACGAACACGGTTGGCTCTACAAAGTATCCGGCCCCGTCGCGCGCCTTGCCACCAGTGACCGCGCGGGCGCCCTCCTTCTTGCCCGCCTCCAGGTATCCGCAGACCCGGTTGCGTTGAATCTCGGAAACCATCGGTCCCATCTCAGTCGCAGGGTCGAGCCCCGGACCGACCTTGATAGCCTTGGCGTGCGCGGCCACGCCTTCCACGACTTGATCGAAAATGCCTTTTTGCACGTACAGGCGCGAACCCGCACAGCAGCACTGGCCGTGGTTGAAAAAGATGGCGCTCGCTGCGCCGGGGATCGCTACGTCAAGATCCGCGTCCTCGAGGATGATATTGGGCGATTTGCCTCCGAGTTCCAGCGACACATGCTTCAGATCGCGGGCGGCCGCGCTGACGATCAGTTTGCCAACCTCGGTTGAGCCTGTGAACGCCACCTTGTCGACGCCCGGATGACTGGCGAGCGCCGCGCCTGCCGTTTCGCCAAAGCCCGTAATGATGTTCACCACACCCGGCGGAAGTCCGGCCTCCTGCAGAATCTCGCCCAGCCGCAATGCCGATAGGGGCGTTTCCTCGGCAACCTTCAGCACGACCGTGCAGCCTGTTGCGAGCGCCGGTGCGAGTTTCCACGCCGCCATCAGCAATGGAAAATTCCAGGGAATGATCTGTCCAACGACGCCGATCGGCTCGGGCCGGGTATACGAGTGATACTGCACTCCGGGCGTGTACAAAACCGATAGCGGGATCGTCTTACCCTCAATTTTGGTACACCAGCCAGCCATGTACTGAAAGATGTCCGCTGCGAGTGGGACATCGGCAGCTTTGGCAATCGTCATCGGCTTGCCGTTGTCGAGCGATTCCAGCTCGGCGAGCTCATCCGTGTACTTTGAGATCAGGTCACCGATACGCCAAATGATCTTGCTCCGATCGGACGGTGTCATGGTGGCCCATGGCGCAGATTCGAGCGCACGTCGCGCGGCCACGACTGCAGCGTCCACGTCTGCCTTGTCGCCCTCGGCCACCCGGGCGATTACCTGACCCGTAGCCGGATTCGTAACCTCAAAGGTTTTGCCGGAAGCGGCGGCGACCCATTTGCCACCGATCAATAATTTTTTAGCGGTAGCCAGAAACTGCGTCACCGGACTTGATGTCGGAATTTCTTTGAGAACTGCGTTCATATCAATGCCTCCTGATACTGAATTGGACTCGCTCGACGTCGGCGCGGTACTCAAAGCGCTACGGTTAACGCACCCCTAGTGACGCCGGAATCGCGGATTGCCACAGTGGGCGTCCATCCGACGGCCCCGATCCTCGAGCGAGGAGCGAGTCTACTCCCCCTGCATGTTGACGGGGTCGCGGCAAGAGCCGCACAGGTTCGGAAAACGTGCGCTACGGATAAGCCTAGGCCATATGGCGCCGAGGGTAGGTTTGAATCGACGGGCTGTGCGATAGTAGAGTACCGCCTGGATTTTCAGGTGCTTACGCCGACTTTTTAATCTCTGTCGAGGGCAGCTTTGGACCTCAAAACATGCAGAGTTCGACCGAGCATTTTTAATGTGCAATTCGGAGTGCCGGAGCCTTGGGCGCTACAACAGGCCCGGACTTCGACAGCCGCTTACGCACGTCGAGACTATCCGTCCGAATGATCGTGCCGTATATCCGCTGATGTAAACTCATCGGCGAGTAAAAAAGCGCGGGTGAACCGGGCATTGCCTTAAGTGTAGGTGTCGCGACTTTTCCCAGTCGGAGTCTTGGTCGCTGCGGTGTGGGTTGGACACGCTGAGGCCCAGCACCACGACCGCCAAACTCCTGCTTTGGCCAGAAGTGTCTATACTCTTTCGACGACTTCCGGAGACGCGAGCCTGCCAATCGAATGCTCGCTGGTCCTAAACAAACAGCATCCTGAGATTACCCGCCTGGCCGTCGTTTTTCACGGCAAGAGTGGTGACGTGGAGGGCTACTTCCGGGCGCTTGTGCGCGCCGCAGAGACGGCGAGCCATGAGGAGACGCATACACTGTTGGTCGCCCCGCAGTTTTTGCGCGAGGAAGACGTCTCGGCGGATCGTCTTCCAAAGCAAATTCTCCGCTGGCACGGCGGTTCGTGGTCCGCGGGCGGTCCAGCTGCCGGACCGGTGCCGATTAGCGCATTCGAGGTCATTGACAGGGTTCTTACCGCGATGGCGGATCCCAGGATGCTCCCCAATCTGCGCTCGATCGTGCTGGTCGGACATTCCGGTGGCGCTCAGTTGCTGAACCGCTACGCGATCGTTGGCAAAGCGATTGGTGGCTTCGAGCGGTCGGGAATTCACCTGCGCTTCGTGATTGCCAATCCCTCGTCATATTTCTACTTCAGCGATGATCGTCCGCAGCCGGATGGTTCCTATGCCCCGGCGCACGGCAACGCCTGCCCGCAGTTCGATCATTGGCGCTACGGCGCGTTGGATGCGCCCTCCTATGTTTCGGACACATCCTCTGGCGCGTGGCTGCAACGTGAGAGCGACTACGCGCGCGACGATGTGATTTACCTTCTCGGGACTGACGACACCGATCCCGAGCAGGCGGACTTAGACACCTCATGCGCAGGGGAGCTGGAGGGACCGACTCGACTTGCGCGAGGGATATCCTATTTTCACTACCTTCAAGGTCGCCATCCTCGAGACCTGCACCACCAGCTATTGTTCGTTCCGGGCGTGGCACATTCAGGCAGTCGCATGATCGATTCCGCATGCGGTATAAGCGCAATCTTTGAGTACGGACATTGCACCAATCCGTAGCATTACTTTTCCGTTCTCGACAATTTGCGCATTCGTGAGATGTCGAGAAGGGCTGCGTGGCGTCGCCCTGATGGCATTGTTTGGTGCTGTGAGAGGGCATGTGTCTTGCATCTTACAAGACACGACCCGAGCATCTGTGGTAGAGCAGCCTGCGTCGTAGAATCGCAAGGGGGAGCACGACGATGAGTAAGCGCAAGCAGGCTGATATCATTGTTGAAACACATCAACATGCAGGTGTGTAGAGCTGCTGCGGCGTAGCCACGGCGGTTGCTCATTCGCTGAACACTTGGAGGCTCTTGTGTCTATCCGTCCAATCAAGCGGCTCATCACGTCACAGCCGACGACCGAAGGCGCAGGTGTTCATTTGCGCCGCGCATTTGGCTTCCATGACACATCTGAATTCGACCCGTTTCTCCTGCTGGACGATTTCCGCAATGACGTGCCTGAGGACTACCTGGCGGGATTCCCATGGCATCCGCATCGCGGTATTGAGACGATCACCTACGTACTGGCAGGGGCCGTCGAGCATGGGGACAGCATTGGCAACCGCGGCACGATCTCTGCAGGTGACGTTCAGTGGATGACCGCCGGCCGCGGGATAATTCATCAGGAAATGCCTAAAGGCGATCCCGAGGGCCGTATGCACGGCTTCCAATTGTGGGCAAATCTGCCCGCATCGCTCAAGATGACGGAGCCGCGCTATCAGGAAGTCACCGCAGCAGAAATCCCGGAAATCATCGACGATGATGGCACCCGCGCGCGCATCGTCTGTGGCACTTTCTGGGGAAAAAAAGGTCCGATCGTCGGCATCGCGGCGGACCCGGTCTACATCGACGTGTCAGTGCCCCCGGGCAGGCGCAAGACTCTGCCGGTCGAGGTCACGCGCCACGCGTTCGCGTATGTCTTCTCGGGCACGGGGAAGTTCTGCAACGTGTCGGGTCCGCTTGCCGTGCCGACTGAATCGGTCGGCTGGCTCGATACCGCACCTCCGAAGGAAGCGGGCGACCACTCGCTCGTACTCTTTGACCGCGGTGACGAGGTCGTCGTGCAGGCCGGGCCCGACGGAATGCGCTTCCTCCTGGTTTCCGGCAAACCCCTTCAGGAGCCGGTTGCGTGGTACGGTCCGATTGTAATGAATACGCAGGAGCAGCTGCGCGAGGCGTTCGCTGAGCTTCAGCAGGGAACGTTTCTCAAGTCGGGCGAGGCACAGCGAGCCCAAAATTGGCGCTAGCACGTGCACTGAATCTCAGGGTAATGCAGCAATACCGACAAGCTCGCGTCCCGGGTGGGCATGGGTGTGCCCCGTTGACCGTGCAATGCGCGCCTTGCATGTGAAGCAGCACCTGAGCATTCTGTGGTCCTCTCAACAATAGCTATCGCCGTGGCCGAGGGAGGAGCATTGCAGTCTGCTTTGCCATGGCACGCGGGAGTGCTCGATCCTCAAGGCGCGATCGGGGTAGCGGAGCGCACCATCCTGCTGAATGCGACGGCGATCATGCTCGCCGTGATCATACCGGTCATCGTGCTGACATTGGTTTTCGCCTGGTGGTTCCGGTCGGGCAACCGCAAGGCGCGCTATCTGCCCGATTGGTCGTATTCGGGGCGAATCGAATTGGTCACCTGGTCGATTCCAGCGCTCATCATCATGTTCCTGGGAGGTATCGCCTGGATCAGTGCGCATGATCTAGATCCAGCCGTGCCGATCCGCTCTTCCGTCGCGCCGATTGACA